>OCPR01000188.1_pt1 | contig 94213 bp, 79 predicted proteins | sample 1538611 | NCBI WGS metagenome assembly OCPR01 (sample SAMN04571711, study PRJEB22368) | human gut metagenome | biome: human gut; material: stool | host: Homo sapiens | place: Luxembourg | collected 2012-09-28
ATTCTCGTAATGAGACATGTTCAGAGCATTGTATAAACTCAATAATTCTTTTTTCTCGTTAAATATTCGGCAAAATACGCTGTCTTTGTAAGTGCGTACGCCGGGGCTGTGTAAATTGTAAGAATGCTTTTTGGATGACTGTAAATTTTTCTCAATGTTCTTTTGCGTGTTCTCCATCCTATCGTCTCCCTCCACTGGCAGACAGGAGAAGCATCATTATGATTGGTATTATATAACACATGTAAGTATGTGTCAAGAGTTTTTAACTATTTGGCGAAATTTAATTGAAAATTCAACAACAAAGTGATAGCATTCTAAAAATTTGTACTCTACAATATAAGTAGGAGGTGTGAAGGTTGGAAATTGGTTCAATTATTATGAAAAAAAGGAAAGAACTTGGTATCACGCAGCAAGTATTGGCAAAAAAATTGCATGTGTCAAATCAGGCGGTATCAAAATGGGAAAATGGGATGACATGTCCTGAAATTAGTTTGTTACCTGCAATTGCAAAGGTATTTGGGATGAGTGTGGATTCTCTTCTTGGATATCAGTCTCCAATATTGAGCGATTATGAAAAACGATATCAGGAGAAAGGGTATTATTGGGGAATAAAGCCGAATGACTTATGCTATGAAATTTTAAAATTAAAGCCGCCAATAAAGCCGTTAAAGGTTCTTGATGTAGGGTGCGGGGAAGGAAAAGATGCTGTTTTTTTAGCACGAAATGGATACCATGTATCTGCTTTTGATTTGGCAGAGACAGGAGTTGAAAAGGGAAGGGCGTTAGCTTCACAGCATGGTGTTTATGTAGATTTTTTTACAGCAAATATTGAGGATATGCAGCTTTGTGAAGATTATGATATTGTTTTATGTAGTGGAGTGTTTCATTTTTTGAAACCGGAGAAAAGGAAAGATGTTGTAAATGAGTTGAAGCAACATACCAAGCCGGATGGAATTCATGTTATGAATGTATTTGTGGATAAACCATTTGTTGAAATTTTACCAGGGAAGGAAAAAAATCGTTTTCGATGGAAATCAGGACAAATTTTTACCTTGTATCATGATTGGTATTTCCACAAAATTGAAGAAGTTGTATTTGATTGTAACAGCGGCGGTGTGCCACACCAGCATTGTATGGATATTATGATTGCTCGAAATAAAAGTAAGGAGTCATAATTATTATAAAAAAATCTCCGCCCTGCTGGCTTAGCCAGTAAGGCGGGGGATATCCTGCCAAGAACATAATTATATGCAGTTAAATTCGTTTGTTCCACTTTTTCCAAACCTTTATGGAAAGTACGGTAGAAGAAGTAATGTCAAGGACTTTCTGGTGTTTTGTTGTCCAGTGCTTCTTTGAGGAGACAACTTCATAATAAGTCGGAATTTTATAAGTTTTCTTTTTCCATTTTTTCTTTGTATACTGGTATTTGGCTGCTTTGGTGGTAACCTTTTTCCAGGAGTACATAAGTCCATTGGACGTTTTCTTTTTTGTCACTTTTTTCATTTTGCCAGAGACTTTGAGTGTTTCGTAGCAAAGTTTCTTTTTCTTGGCAAAAGAGGCGGCTTTTGCGGAAGGGTATGTGTGAATTACTTTTACTTTTTTGTATGATTTAACATCACCCTTTAATGCTGTTAAGCGGCCGCAGACATAAAGATGTTCAACTGATGTGCTGCCAGGAAAATAAAAGGAAGTCAGGGCACTGTCGACAAACATTTTTTTGACCGTACGGGTGCCGAATGGATAAATGCCGGTGGAAGTTTCACATTCGTTTATTTCATAAAAATCAACGTTAAATAATGAGACCGATGCAAGCGGAGACACACCGCTGAACGCATAAGGACCAATTCGCATATTATTTAAATCCAGATCCTGCAAATGGTCACAGTCTGCAAACGCATACTGTTGAATGTGCAGTCTTTCTGTATGATTAAAATCAATCCGGGATAAGGAAGAACAACCGGCAAAGGTGTAACTTCCAATTGTGGTAATTGTTTTTGGTAAAATAAGATGGCGGATTGCTGCCTCCTTTTTTTGTATAAGTTTAATTGTTCCTTTGAGTTATACAAATATTACGAATGAGAATTAAAAAAAGTTGCAAAAAATTAAAAAATCACCATAAATCATGAATTTTGTCATAAAATATTTAAGCGCTTACTTGACCTATATACGCTGAATATTGTATCATAAAGCAGAAAATGCAAAGAAGGGATGAAAATGATGCCACAGGAAGAAAAAAAGCACAAAAGACGAGTACATTACAGTGGAAAATATCCGAAGAAATTTGAGGAAAAATATAAGGAACACCAGCCGGAGAAGTATCAGGATATGATTGAGCATGTGATTCGCAAGGGAAATACACCGGCAGGGATGCATCTTTCGATTATGGTACAGGAAATTCTGGATTTTCTGCAGATTCAGCCGGGGCAGACCGGGTTTGATGCGACACTTGGTTATGGCGGGCACACAAAAGCAATGCTTGCCTGTTTAGAGGGCAGGGGACATATTTATGCGACAGATGTGGATCCGGAAGAATCAGCTAAGACGAAGAAACGCCTTTTGGAGCAGGGATACGGCGAAGAAATTCTCACAATAAAACTGCAGAATTTCTGTACGATTGACGAAATCGCAAAGGAGGCAGGCGGATTTGATTTTGTGCTTGCCGATTTGGGTGTGTCTTCCATGCAGATTGATAATCCTGAGCGTGGATTTTCCTTTAAAGTAGAAGGTCCTCTTGATTTGAGGTTAAACCAAAAGGAAGGAATCAGTGCCGCCGAACGGCTTGACACGATTACGAAAGAGGAGCTTGCCGGGATGCTGTATGAAAACTCAGATGAACCTTACAGTGAGGAGTTGGCAAAGGCCATTACCGATGAAATCCGCAGAGGAAACCGGATGGACACGACGAAGAAACTGCGTGATGTCATTGAAAAGACGTTAATGTTTCTTCCGGAAAAGGAGCGCAAAGATACCGTCAAAAAAACGTGTCAGCGGGTCTTTCAGGCGCTGCGCATTGATGTAAATAATGAATTTGAAGTATTGTATGAATTTATGGAAAAATTACCGGAATGCATAAAACCCGGCGGAAGGGCAGCAATTCTTACCTTCCACTCCGGCGAAGACCGTCTAGTAAAAAAGGCGCTAAAGTCCGGCTACAAAGCTGGTATTTACAGCGATTATGCAAAAGATGTGATACGCCCTTCAGCGAAAGAATGTGCACAAAATGGGCGGGCACGTTCTACGAAGATGCGGTGGGCGATTAAGAAGTAACCGAAAAAACGACAAAGAAAGGAAGCACTATGACATTTGCAATTCTTTTCGTATCAATTGTGATTCTGGCGTGTTTAGTAGGGAACCGAATATCGAACCGCATTGGTGTTCCGATGCTTTTGATTTTTATTGTGCTTGGTATGTTTTTCGGCTCGGATGGTGTCATTCGGATTTCGTTTGAAAACTTTGAACTGGCAGAACAAATCTGCTCCATTGCCCTGATTTTTATTATGTTTTATGGTGGTTTTGGAACAAAATGGAGCGCTGCAAAACCAATTGCTCTGCGCGCGGTTATTTTATCGACTGCCGGTGTTGTTCTTACGGCGGGGCTGACGGCATTGTTTTGTTACTATGCACTTCACATCGGACTGCTTGAGAGTCTTTTGATTGGCTCGCTGATAAGCTCGACCGATGCGGCGTCGGTGTTTTCGATTCTGCGTTCTAAACGATTGAACTTAAAGTACCGGACTGCCTCTCTTTTAGAGGTGGAAAGCGGTAGTAATGACCCATGCTCCTATATGCTTACTACAATTATGCTTGGTTTGATTAGTGGTGGCAAAATCAGTGCGGGAGCCATTACCTATACGGTGTTTGCGCAGATTATTTATGGTGTGGCAATCGGTGCTTTGATGGCGGGAATTACGATTTTCGTTTTGAAAAAATTTCAGGTTACGACAGAAGGCTTTGATACTATTTTAGTATTTGCTTTCGTGCTTTTGGCGTATGCGGTTCCTTCCGCAGTTGGCGGCAATGGATACCTGAGTGCGTATTTGTTTGGTATTGTACTGGGAAATGCGGATTTGGACAATAAAAAGTCGCTGGTACATTTCTTTGACGGTGTGACAGGTTTGATGCAGATGTTAGTCTTTTTCCTTGTCGGATTGTTGGCATTTCCATCGGCACTGCCGGCGGTTGTCTTTCCGTCGCTGATGATTGCGCTGTTTTTGACGTTTGTTGCCAGACCTGCGGTTGTATGTTTGCTATTAACGCCTTTCCGAAGCAAATGGCGGCAGCAGATATTAGTTTCGTGGGCGGGACTTCGCGGAGCGGCGTCCATTGTGTTTGCGATAATGGCAAGGAGCAGCGGCACGGTGTTTGAACACGACATTTTTCACATGATATTTTTCATCGTGCTTTTTTCCATTCTTTTGCAGGGAACACTGCTTCCGTATGTGGCGAAAATGCTTCATATGATTGATGATAAAGAAGACGTATTAAAGACCTTTACCGACTATACCGAAGAGGTGCCGGTTCAATTTATCCAGTTTACGGTTGAAGAAAATCATCCGTGGGCGGGCAGTAAGATTAAAGATATTCTACTGCCGCCGGAGACGCTTCTCGTTCAGATTCAGCGGGATGAAAAAGATGTGACGCCAAACGGAGACACTGTGCTTGTGCCGGGCGACACATTGATTCTCAGTGCAAAGGCACCGGGTGATGTGGATGGTGTGCGGCTGATTGAAATTGAGTTAGACGGCAGCCACAAATGGGTTGGCAAAAGTTTATCGCGGATTCATCTCGGAAAAGGAAAGTTAGTCGTGATGATTCAGCGGGGGGAAGAATTAATTATTCCAAATGGAAACACGGTGTTTGCACCGGGTGATACAATTGTGATAAAGGAGCGATAGAAATGAAAAAAATAGCAAAGCAGATGTCAGAGTCTATTGAGTTAGGAATCGTGTTAGCAGCATCCGGTGGATTTATGGATGCGTATTCGTACATCATGCGCGACCATGTATTTGCGAATGCACAGACGGGAAATATGCTGTTGCTTGGTGTGAGCATATCTGAAAGAAACTGGCCGGAAGTTGTGCGGTATTTGTTTCCGGTACTTGCGTTTGCAGCGGGAATTATGCTTGCTGATTTGGTGCGTTTTCGGATGGATGAGAGAAAAAGGCTTCACTGGCGGCAGATTTCTGTATTGTTAGAGGCAATTGTCCTTGCCGGTGTGTGCTTTATTCCGGTTTCTCTTAATCTCTTAGCAAACAGTTTAACGTCACTTGCCTGCGGAATTCAGGTAGAGAGTTTCCGTAAGATTCACGGAAACGGAATTGCGACTACGATGTGTATCGGAAATCTTCGCAGCGGTACACAGAACTTGTGCGATTATATGCATACGAAAGAGAAAAAGTGTTTGTCAAAGAGCATCCTTTACTACGGAGTGATTGTGTGCTTTATTATTGGTGCCGTACTTGGAAATGTATGCATTTCTTATATGCAGGAAAAGGCAATTTTAGTGTGTGCATTCTTTTTGCTTGCCGCCTTTATTATGATGTTTATTGACAGGGAGAAGGAAGAACATGAAAGCCGTTCGTAGAGGATTTATCAAGTCCATTCCGAATTTGTGCAGTTACTTGTTTGTCGGAATGGCGTATGGAATTACGATGCAGAATGCTGGGTTTTTTGTGGCACTTAGTTATAAATGGAAACATAACACGTTTGCGCCTTTCCGAGGCGACACTTACCGCATGCAATATGAGCAGACTGGATGAAAGGTTTGAATTGGATGCTGTTTTGCTCCATTATATTGAGCAGGATGAAGTGTATTGGTATGGGGATATCTGCGAGGAAATGGGACTTTAAGAAAATATGAATAATCGAAGGGGCAGTTGTTGCAAAATCAGCGGCAGCTGTCTTTTTTTGCATTTTCTATATTTCAAATTTACGAATAGAAAAATCTTACCGTCTACGTCGATAGAACCGTTAGTTACGACACAACACCCGATTTTTCACCATAAGGTGATAAAATAGTGATGGATTTTTATACCTTTTTAGAAATCCTAAATATTTTGAAAAAAAGTTGGTAAGGGGATTTTGTATACTATGGGAATATAGAAAAGGGGTGGAAAAAGCGTTTCGAGGAGAATATCATGTTTTACTTTTACAGTGAGGGGAAAAAGCTTCGATTACCCATCAAGCAGATTATTTATGCGGAAATACTGAACCATGATTTGGATGAGTGCAGGGTAAATAGTTTTTAGGAATTGCATGCAATGATTCATAGAAAATTAGTTAGAAAAGGGAGGTGAATGTGTGATAACAAAAATTTTGGAAGTGTTGAGTAATGCGTTAAGTGTAATATCAAAGTTTACGTCTAATATAGTGGTTAAAATTGTGATTATAATTATTATATTAGGTGCTTGGATTTTTAGATATGCTAAAAAAATCGACATCAAAAGCAGTTAGTTCGGTGATTGTAATGCTTGTAATCATATTGATAGGAGGTATGTTATCAAAGTCACATCCTCCAAAACCAAAAGAGACGATTCCACCAATCGAATCTTCGGTTCCAACACTTACGCCATCAATAACTCCTACTAAAATTGAAAATAATGAACCAACAGAAATATCTATTTGTGATGCGAGTGTTTTAGATGGGGTGCAAAAATATAAGAGTAAAATTATTACAAAAGAAATGGAGGGCCTATGAGTTTGATTGTGATATTACAGGTGCAAATAAAGTTAAGGTAGAATTTTCTATGGTGGATGGTGATGGTGTGGGAAGAGCGTTTTTAGCTGATGGTAAATTCGTTAAAGATTAAAAGAATGCTGTTAGTGTAGGATACTATAACATAACAAAATTTAAGGAGGATTTCAAAATGAGAAAACAAAAATCACTGGTTCTTTTACTTATATTTGCAATGGCATTATCTCTGCTCCCGCAGAGTGCCTTTGCTGCAAAGAAAAAGGTAAAACTGAACAAAAAAACGGTAACGGTAAACGTTGGAAAGACAGTAAAAATCAAATTGCAAAACAACAAAAAGAAAGTAAAGTGGACCGTTACTTCAGGTAAGAAAAATGTGACACTTAGTAAAAAGAAAAAGACAAGTGTCACAATTAAAGGGAAAAAGGCCGGAAAGGCGAAAGTGCAGGCAAAAGTGGGTAAGAAAAAGTATGTCTGTAAGGTGACGGTGAAGAATAAAACCAATAAGAGCTGTGTTGCGACCCAAAAACCAACAGGAAAACCAGTTCAAACACCAGCACCAACAGGTAAAACTTCTTCACAGCCGACCCAAAAACCGGAGGCAAAAGCAGTAGAATTGTTGACACAGTATGATGATGCTATTGTTGCTAAGACAAGTACGGCATTATCAGAGCGTAATTTGAGTTTTTATACGCTTGGACAGTTTGGTAAGATAAGTGTTAAATTATCGGACGGTACAAATAAGGAACTACATAATAATAACAATATACAGGAATCTTCGTATAGTCGTTTTTCGATTACAGGAGTGGACACAACGGCAGCAGGTGATTATAATGCGACTTTATCTTACACAGAAGGAGCATGGAGTAATACGAATACAGTATCAAAACAAATAAAGATCTCCGTTGCTGAGGAAAAAACAAATGAGCAGTATTCATATATTTCAAATGGGGAAATTGCGCAAGTAAATGCTATTTACAGCACAGAAAAAAGTGTTCATATACCAGACACAATTGATGGCGCGCAGGTTATAAATGATTATTGTGGTATTTACGATAATCCTGCTAATAAACAGATTCGTAATAATCAAATAACAGCAATTACGTTGTCAAAGTATTTGAGATATATTCCACAAGAAACAAATTCATTTTTGGACATTGATTATGGTTTAGATAGTTCCTATAGTTGGTCATCACTAAAAGAAGTTAGTATTAGTGATGAAAATGAAAACTTTTCTTCTGAAAATGGAGTTTGGTTTGATAAGGATAAGACGGTGCTGGTAAAATATCCATGTGCCAAAGCGGATACCGAGTATCAGATTCCAAACACAGTAAAGGAAGTTCGAGGTGGAGCCCTTAGAAATGTTATACATGGATTCCGGAAAATATATATACCAGCATCGGTGGAAAGTTTTCCTTGTTTCAGCGATTCGTATGGTACGTCAAATTTAAGTGAAATAGAGGTTGATGGGCAGAATAAGAATTATAAATCACAGGATGGTGTCTTATATTCGAAAGATATGAAACAATTACTTCTATATCCTTTTGTCAAACAAGATGTTTCCTATTCTGTGCCAGAGGGTGTTGATTATATTAAAGACATTATAGATGTACAACACTTAAAAAATATTGTATTACCTAAATCACTTTATAGAATTTATGGTTATATTCAGGTTGAAAATGTGTATATAGATCAAACATATGATTGGTATCAAAGCCAGCAAAATGCTTATCATTATCATTGGGTATTGGAAAGAATTATATGGAATAATACAACAATCTATGTAAGAGATAGCCAGTTAAGAGATTATTTTATGAAAGAAAATGCCGAACAGTTGGAAAAATATCATACTACGATTTCGGAAGTATACAATTGGTAAAAAAGAGTAAGTAGAATAAAAAAAGCGTACTACGCCTCCTAAAGACGTAGTACGCTTTCAGTTTTTCTTGACACACAGGTAAAACCCCGATAATATGAATTACACAGAGGTCAATATTTAGATGTTGAGTTGTTGTTAAAAAATGGTTATAACGAATTTACTATATGCTTATAGTAAGCAGTTTTGGGAAGGGGGTCAGCGTCAAATGTGTAAAACACTGGAAATTGCAGATACACGGAAAGATTATGAGCCATTTTATGAAATTATATTCAAAGTTATCTTAAGATGCAGCGCAGAATTATCTAGCAATTGCATATAACTGGTTCTGGATGAAATTTCACTCTTATTTTTCTTGACGCCCCTAACAATTTCATATAAAATTAAGAAAACACAATTTTCTATAACACAATGGAGGGATATAATATGAAAAAAGTAAGAGGCACAGTTGCTTTCTTGCTTGTGTTTGTGCTGAGCTTTTCTGTGATTCCACAGAATGTTCTCGCAGCCAAGAAGAAGGTGAAGCTGAGTAAAAAATCAGTAACGGTAACGGTTGGAAAGACCGTTAAGGTTAAGTTGAAAAACAACAAAAAGAAAGTGAAGTGGACGGTTACATCCGGCAAGAAAAACGTGAAACTGAGTAAAAAGAAAAAAACAAGTGTCACGATTAAGGGTAAAAAGGTCGGAAAAGCAAAAGTGCAGGTAAAAGTCGGCAAGAAAAAGTTTGTCTGTAAAGTGACGGTAAAGAAAGCCGGAACCAATCAAAATGCAGATAAGAATAATGGTAAAAAAACAGCAAAATCAACGGTAAAGCCGACCGAAAAACCGGTTCTGCCATCGACTCCGACGCCAAAGCCGACCGAAAAACCGGTTCTGCCGTCGACTCCGACGCCAAAGCCGACCGAAAAACCGGTTCTGCCGTCGACTCCGACGCCAAAGCCGACCGAAAAACCGTCTCTGCCGTCGACTCCGACACCAAAGCCGGACAATAAGCCGGATCCGACGCCGATTGAGACGATGATGCCACCGGATGAGACACCGGCGCCAACGGTGAAACCGGAGTCAAATTATCAGGGGCTTTATGCCGAAAAAGAGCCGTTGATTGTCAGTTCCGTTGCATTTGAAAAAGATGTTCCGTCATATTCGCTGAATTATAATGATATTTATGTAATCTCCGAGGAGGCTGATTCCCTGAAGGAGTTTGTGCCGGACGTGACAAAATGTACATATAACGTTTATTGTTATGGTAAAAAGGCGGAAGTAAAGTCAATTACCGATGTTGTCTGGCATGACGATGAGGAATGGCAGAAGCCGTATTATTCATTCCTGCTTACGGCTGTGCAGGGCGGTAAGGAGTATAAGCAAACAGTTACGATGAAACTTGTCCGCGAGGATTCAGAGGAAGGCTCGGAGAATGGTATGACATGGCTTTCTTTGGATGCAGATGGTGAAAAGTATGAATTAGAACAAAGTCTGCATGATGAAGAAGGGGAAAGCGGATATTATTTTAAAGATAAAGAAGTTAATACTTCAAAGATTCAAAATGCAGAAAATATTAAACTTGTTGGTGTCTACGAGGAACAGCAGTATACAGTGAATGCAAGAAAAGAAGTCTGCGATGATTATTTTGTGAGCGTTATTAGTGATTCCTTTGCGAAAGATAATCTGGCAGTCGGTTCAGGTATGGTTTACATTGATGCCAAGACAGATTCTCATTTTTACATAGATGCATTTACTGCAACAAAAGGTGAGGTGAATTTATATCCGGGATACAGTGAAGAGTGTTTCGTATATGAGCCGGCGTTAGAAAAAGGAAAAACATTAAAAGACATATTTGCTAATGTAGTGGAAGACTTAAAGATTTACCGTGCAGTCTATAATAATGTATATTGGAATAATGAAAATATTGAGATTCGCAATGTGGTCTGGCACGATGAGCCTTATTATGACGACAAAACGGACCATGGCTATTATTCCTTTAACATTGTACTTACAGTGGATGGACAGGAAAATGAGCAGTCGTATGTGCTGGTGGAAAAACAGAAAACCTATGCAGTGTCCGGAAAATTGACAACAGAAGATGGACTGCCGATTGCAGAAGCAGAAGTTTTATTGTCTAAGTTAAGCGATGAGGAATGTGAATACACGATTGAGACGGATAAGAACGGATGTTTCGAAGCTGATTTGTCAAAAGGCACTTATCAGTTTGAACTGGGGCAGACGTTTACGGTAGAGGACAGTGATGTAGTGCATAATGAGAAACTTCCGGTTTATAAAATCACCGGAAAGGTGACAAGAACAGGTGCGAATACGCCGGATGTTCCGGGCTTTAACTTTGAATCAGAGGAGTCTTCCTGCATTTATTTGAGAGATTTACTGGGAGATGACAACCGTTATTACGCATATGTGCAGAAAGGAACATACACGGTTCAATCCTGTGATTGCCCAGTTGACACCGTGGAAGTAACCGGAAGTGGAACATATGATATCAAGATGGAACTTGCACTTGTGTCCGGAAAAGGTTCCGGATATTATAAATTTGTAGATACCGAGGATGAAAATAACTGCTATTGGGCATTTTCCGTATTTGATACGTACAACGTCTATTTAAAGCCGGGTACTTATTATGTAAAAATAGAAGATGCTACAGTTGATACCATTGAAGTGTCACTTGGTGAGATGACAAAGGATTACGAGATGTATTCCTGTAAGGGTGAGCTGTTAGATATGGCAGGACTTCAAATTCCAAAAGACATGTATAGAAATTACGAGATTTTGGTTATGAGAAATGAGGTGGTTTACAAGAAATTAATTATGGCACCAAAATTTGATGAGGATGATATATCCGGTTTCAAATTTGACGTTTTAGCCGGTGAATATGAGTTTTTGCACAACGGGAAATCGGTTGGCAGGATGACAGTTACCGATTCCAATGTAGTGAAAGATTTAACGATGCCGTACAAATATGTAAAAATTAAAATGCTTGATGCAGAAGATGAGTTGATATCGATATATCCGAAACGGAGGCTTAAATTTGCAAATAAGGGTACGAGCAGCATTTACTACTACTATATGGACGATGATGAGTCTGGGGATTATACATCACGCATCGTGCTGCCAACCGGTGATTACCAGTGTGTTGATTATTACTGTATGCCAAGTATAGGAGACTATGGCTTTACCGTGGATGGTTCAAGCGATACTGTTGTTATCAATACAAACGTGTATAAGATATCCGGTAGCTGCAAGGTAAATGGAGCCGAGGTGTCCGATGATACATGGGTGTACTTGCACAAAAAGGGAGACGCAACAGAACTTTCGAGCTATACATTTGATGAAGGGAAATATGAATTCTATGTAGAGCCGGGAGAGTATGAGATAAAAGTGTCCTTGGATTCCGGAATGGTTACCGCAGCAGACGTAACGATTACCAATGCATCTGTCGAGAGGAATTTGGAGTTAGGAGAGTAAAACGATGAAATTGTTTGATTACACATGGAGGGATATGATATGAGAAAAATGAGACGAAAACTCGCCGTTTTGCTTGTGTTTGTACTGGCATTTACGATGATGCCGCAAAATGTACTCGCAGCCAAGAAGAAGGTGAAACTGAGCAAAAAATCAGTAACGGTAACGGTTGGAAAGACCGTTAAGGTTAAGTTGAAAAACAACAAAAAGAAAGTGAAGTGGACGGTTGTATCCGGCAAGAAAAATGTGAAACTGAGTAAAAAGAAAAAGACCGGTGTCACGATTCATGGTAAAAAAGCCGGAAAAGCAAAGGTGCAGGCGAAAGTAGGCAAGAAAAAGTTTGTCTGTAAGGTAACAGTAAAAAATGCTGACACCAATCAAAATACAGATAAGAATAACGGCAAAAAAACAGCAAAACCAACGGTAAAGCCGACCGAAAAACCGTCTCTGCCGTCGACTCCGACGCCAAAGCCGACCGAAAAACCGGTTCTGCCGTCGAGTCCGACACCGCTGCCGACCAAGGTGCCAGAACAGACGATGCTTCCGCCGGATGAGACACCGGGACCAACGGTAGAACCGGTGAGAAACAATCAGGGACTTTATGCGGAAAATGAAGAACTCATCATCAGCTCAATTGCTTTTGAAAAAGAAGTCGATTATTATTTAAGTTATAATAATATTTACGTGTGTGATGGGGAGGCAAATTCTCTGAAAGACATCGTGCCGGATGTGACAAAATGTGAGTTTACGGTTTATTGCTATGGAAAGAAGGCAGAGGTAAAATCGGTTTCGGACGTCGAGTGGAACGAAAAAACATCAAAGGGAAAAGGCAGTTATACTTTTTCAATAACAGCAGCACTCGATGGCAAAGAGTATACAAAGACTGCTAAAATGATGCTTGGTCTGTCGCGGGACAAAACCAAAGAGAAGGTATTTGATAATGGATTTACGCTGCTTACGTTACAGGCAGATGACAGAGAGTATGGATTGGAGAGAGGTTTAGCAAAAGACCCTAATGGCGATAGTTCCCATTTCAGTTATTATTATTTTAAAGATAAAGACGTGGACACAGAGGACATAAAAGATGCAAGTACGAAAAAAATAACCGGTGTTTATGAAGATGAGAAGATAACACTGGATATAGAGAGTATCAGTGCGTCGACGGACAGTGTTATGTTCAGACCTTCGTCATATAAAAGAGGAAGACAATTCCTAGAGCTTAGTTATGTCGATGTTTATAAAAAAGTAGAAAATTACTTTTTGATAGATGCCTTTACATCAACAAAAGGAGCGGTAAAATACTGTGAATATATGGCGGGAGGCGATCAGGGCTTTATCTATGACGAAACGATAGAAGCCGGCAAATCGTTGAAGGATATATTTACGGATTTATCGAAAAATTTGAAGATATACCGCACGATTTATCGTAATGTTTACTGCGTAGATAACAGCATCCGTAACGTTGTCTGGCATGATGAGCCTTATTACGAGGGAAAAGAAGATAAAGGATATTATACGTTTGACCTTGTGATAACGGTTGACGGTAAAGAGTTTAAGCAGTCGTATGTGCTTGTTGAACAGCAGAGAAAATATACGGTGTCCGGAAAACTGGAGACAGAAGATGGACAGCCGATTGCAAATGCTGAAATTTCCTTAGATAAATGGAACGGAGAATTTTGGGAGTCGAATGACGTAATTAAGACCGATGAAAAGGGTAATTTCACGACTAAACAACCAAAGGGAGAGTACCAAATTCAGATGGGAAAATCGTTTACCGTTGAGGGTGACATGCAGCATGATGAGAAGCTTCCGGTTTATAAAATGTCCGGTACGGTAAAGAGAACTGGTGCACAGACAATGGATATCCCTGACATTTGGATTTTGGCAACCGAAAATAGCAGTGTCCTTTATGGCAGTGATTTCGATGATGACAATCATTATTACAGATACCTGACAAAAGGAACCTATGTAATTTATGTAGGTGATTATGAATTGGATAGGTTTGAAGTGACCGGCAGTGAAGAACGCGATATTACGCTCGATTATGCGCGAATTTTTGGAAAATGCAGCAACACGTATTTATATAAAAATGTGGATGACGAAAACTATTCAAAATATGCTTCTGCCGCGAGTGGATGGTATGAAGTTTATCTGAAGCCGGGAACCTATCAGGTAATCGATGAAGATACTGTTATTGATACGATTGATGTGGCACTGGGTGATACAAGGAAAGATTATATCGAACATTCCTGCAAAGGAAACTTACTTGATGTATCGGGGCTTGAAATTCCGAAAGAAGTGAGTAAGACCAAATTATATGTGATTTCTGTCAAGAAAAATGGGGAACAATATAAAACAATTGGTGTTCCGACGGGGAGTAAAGAGAATGCGTTTGATTATGAATTGGATTTGCTGGACGGCGAGTATGAGTTTTTCTACGCAGACACCAGCATTGCCAAGGTTACAATCAATGGCTCCGATGTTGTGAAAGATTTAACGCTGCCGTTCAAATATGTAAAAATTAAATTGTTTGATGCCGAAAATCACGTAATTCCGTTATCGGAGGAAAACTATGTGAAAGAAACCGGAGAAACCGGAAATACATACTATCTAACGGAAGGACTGACAGGTTATTCCGCACATGCAATGCTTCCGCTCGGCTCTTATGTGTTTGGCGGAGGAAACTCAAATATACAGAACTTGCAGAATGAGACATTTACAGTTACCGAGGAAGACGATGTGGTTTCTGTGAATACACAACTGTATCGAGTAAGTGGTTATTGCAAACTGAATGGGGTTAATGTTTCAGACGATGCAAGGATAACATTCTTTGACAAGAATTCGTCTTCGACTTCCGCAGCAAATGATGTGGAGGATGGTAAATATTCTGTGTATGTATCGACGGGAGAGTATAAGGTGACAATATCCGGTTCGGTGGGAATATTAGCATCCGAGGAAATAACAGTAACCGATGCTTCCGTTGAGAAAAATTTTGATATAGAGGCTGGTAAACTGACCGGAAAACTTACATGGGAAAATGGTAGTTCCTTTACCGATTTTGATACGGATATGTGTCAGATTGGTTTGCAAAGGCAAGAGCCATATTATTCAAGCCGTTTGGCGAATATAGAACAGGATGGTTCTTTTGAAGTAAAGGACATCTTATTTGGTACCTATGAGGTGATGGTGTGTTCGGCGTATGGCAATGCGGATGTAAAAGTTGGCACAATAACAATTGACAGCAATACAAAGAGCCAGAATTTTGTGATTTCCGGATATGCAGTTCACATGAAGATAGTAGATAGTGAAGGAAACCCTATGAAGTATCAACAGTTTTCTTTCATAAATACGGAGGACGAAACGGATAGGAAATATTTTAATACCGATGACGAAGGAGAAGCTTGTTTGATTATTAGTAAACCGAGCACTTATGAAGCTATGCTTAGAAAAGAAAGTTACGGAACGGTAACGGTGACAGATAAAAATGTATCTGTGACACTTAGAAAATCTGAACCTTGACGGACAAAAACCATTGTGCTATACTAAGGTTTGACGAGGACGTCACAAGCGAAAGTTTGTGACGTCCTTTTTTTATACGATGAGCCAAAGGCATAAGTGGCAAAGGAGGTTATCAAAATGGATACAGCAATCAAATTTTTATATTTAAGTGAACCGGATATGATTCGGGCAGGTGTGACGGATATGGATGCCTGTGTGGAGGCAATGGAAGATTTATTGTTGACTTTACATAAAGGGGACTATGTGATGGGCGGAAAAAATCACAACTCCCATGGCTGCATGGTGACTTTTCCGGATGACCCGGAATTTGATGGAATGCCGAAAAATGCAGAGGACAGACGATTCATGGCGATGCCGGCATATCTTGGCGGACGCTATCAGATGGCGGGGATGAAGTGGTACGGATCGAATATGGAGAATAAGAAAAAAGGGCTGCCACGCTCCATTTTGATGATGATGTTAAATGATAAAGATACGGGGGCACCACTTGCGATGATGTCGGCAAACCTTTTGAGTTCTTACCGAACAGGGGGAATTCCCGGTGTTGGCTGCAAATATTTGGCAAGAGAGGCTGCAAAAACAGTCGCTATTATCGGACCGGGTGTTATGGGGAAAACTTCCCTTCGTGCCTTTGTCAGCGTGAGACCGGGCATTGATACCGTAAAAATTAAGGGGCGTGGACAAAAGTCCATTGATTCATTTGTTGCATTTGTCAAAGAAGAATGTCCGGGAATCAAAAATATTGTGATTTGTGATTCTATCGAGGAAGCTGTAAAAGACAGTGACATTATCAGCATGACAACAACAGTAAAAGACAGTGAGGCAGAGTTTCCTTATATTGATACGAAATGGATTAAAAAAGGTGCACTAATCAGTATGCCTTCAGCCGCTCGTTTTGATGAGGATTTCCTTGTAAATGGCTGTAAAAAAGTTGTGGACAACTACAAATTGTATGAGGCGTGGGAGGAGGAATATCCATATCCGACTTACGATCAGGTGCAGATTGTAGGAAGTAAATTTACGGATTTAAAACAGATGGGGAAAATTACAAGAGAAGACATTATTGATGTGGCAGATGTGATTACCGGTGAGAGAAAAGGACGGGAAAGCGAAGATGAAATTATCGTATATTCTGTCGGAGGTATGCCGGTTGAGGATATCGCATGGGGAGCTACTGTTTACCGCCGTGCTTTAAAAGAAGGCATTGGTGTGGAACTGCCATTGTGGGATAAACCGGAAATGGCTTAAGAGAACAAGGGGGAATTGGCATGGAGAAAAACAAAAAATTAGGATTAGGAAGTGTGGTTTCTGTTTCTGTCGGGCTTGTCATTGCGACAAGCTGTCTGGTGTCATTGGGACAGGGAGCAGGAACGGTGGGAATCCCATTTATTGGTGCAATGATTATTGCCTGCCTGCTGAATATGACAACGGTTGCTTCGCTGTCTGAGTTAAATGGTCTGATGCCAAACACGACCGGAGGACTGGCGCAGTATACGCTCGCTTGTATGGGACCGTTTCCAACCATGATTTCTATGGTGGGAGGGTATCTGATTTGTAACATTTTATCGTGTGGTGTTGAAGCATCGATTTTTGCCTATGCCATGTCGCAGACGCTTCATTTGCCGATTCCAAGCATCGGCTATACCATTATCATGACGGTAATCGTTATGGTGGCAAATCTGTTTGGTGTCGATATGTTTGCTAAAATTCAGAATTTGGTTGCATTCCTTTTGGTTGGCTCGATGGTTGTTATGGGAATTATCGGTGCTTTGGGGCTTGGAACCGGACAGGTTGTTTCCCAGCCGGCAAGCATGTCAACGAATTTCTTTGATATTGTGTCGACAACTGCAGTGGCATTCTGGCTGTTTATTGGTGCCGAATATGTCATTCCAATATCCAAAGATGTTAAAAATGCCAAACGAAACGTGCCGCTTGGTATGATGATTGGACTGGTGCTTATTTGTCTGGTGCAGGCAATCATGGTATTAGGTTTTCATAATTATACGCCGTGGGCAAAACTGACCGAATCTGCCGCACCACATTTGTTATATGGTCAAAATCTTCTTGGCGGGGCAGGAAAATACTGGATGACAATGGTGGCTGCTCTGGCGGTTATCAGCACACAAAATTCAACGGTAAGTGGTCTTTCTAATATTTGTCAGGGCATGGCAAAAATGAATATGATGCCACAGTTTTTTGCCAAGACAAATAAAAGGAAAGTACCATTTTTCGGTGTAATATTTGTCAGTGTTACCATTTTGATTTTTGCTTTTATTAGTGACAGTTCCTCCTCGGCAATCTCATTTTTGATTCTGGTGGGTTCTGTATTTTGGATGATTTCGTATATCTTAGCGCATATTGACGTGCTGATTCTGCGAAAAAGAGTGCCAAATGCACCGCGTTCCTTTAAAGTTCCACTCGGTAAAATTCTGCCGCTTATCGGGATTTTAGGAACAACATACATGATTTTAAATATTTCAACCGACCCGGCAGAGCGGTTAGCTATCTGGGGCGTAACCGGAATTGCCTTTTTGATTCTTGGTGTCTACTCGTTCTTTTGGATTAAATACAAAATGCGGATGCCGGTCTTTAAGAGCGTGCCGATGGAAGAAGTTATGGCAATGGAAAATGATTTGTATTATGTGATACGGAAAGAGAAGGGGATTTGGAGGTAGCCGTGTTTTACGGCAAACCCAAAAAGACGGGCTGTACGTTTTTGGTAGAAATTTGTTGCTCCAAACCTGATTTAAATTTTCTTCGACAACTCTTTTTCTATGATTTGTCTCATAGCGTTGCATTTTTACGTTGAAATTAGGCTTTATCAGCAAAAATCACGTATTAATTGCAACGCTTTTCGTCGATTGTAACCTTTTTGGTTGTTTTATTTTGAAAAGCAGGCGAAAGCATGCAACGTTTTTGAACTTTTGTGAGGTTTTAGGTTGCATAAGCTTCTCTCCGGCATTTAGCACAAACTTTTTCTCGCTTAATGAACTGAGAACAAAAAATCATTCCCGGCATATATTGAAAGCAATAGTGTCAGGGGATGACTTCATGACGCAGCCATCCGGGGCGTCCGGTGAAAAAATTGCCTGTTGGGTAATCGGCTGATTTTAACTGCTAGTGTTGACAAAATGTGCTATACTTATTCTTATCATAAAAGATTGGAGTGAAGCAGCATGAAAAGCACACAGATTCTCTCGCTTTCCCTTGCCGCATGCCTGATGATTGGCTCTCTTGCCGGAGCAGGCGGGGTGCAGGCAAAAGCAAAAGCGAAAAAGCCGGTATTGTCAAAAACAAAAATGACTGCCTATATTGGCAAGACAAAGACATTGAAGGTTAAGAAAAACGGAACGAAAAAAATCGTGAAAACCAAATGGACTTTGTCTGGAAAAAAAGTGGCAAAACTGACGAAAAAGAAAAAGACATCGGTCACCATTAAGGGATTAAAAAAAGGCAGTGCGACAGTAAAAGCCAAGGTTTGGTATCAGAAGAAAGGTGCCAAAAAGAAGAAAAAAGTCACTTTAAAATGTAAGGTGAGCGTAACAAAATACGTTTCTCCTGAGGCGAAGAAAAAGGCGAACGTGTTAAATGCGACGACGAAGTATCAGCCGCTTGCTAAGTTGGCAGCGCAACACGGATTCAAGTTGGGAACCGTTGTAAACTACACAAATGTTACAACAAATGACAACTACAAAAATCTTGTGAAATACCATTTTAACAGTTTGACAGCAGGAAATGAGTTTAAGGCATATTCGCTTTTAGACCAGGCAAAATCCGCAAAGAGCAAAGATGGTATGCCGGTGATGAATTATGACAAGGCAGATACGATTATTTCATTTGCCAAGGAAAACGGAATCCAGATGCGGGGACATGTTCTTGTGTGGCATGCGTATATGTGTGACTGGTTCTTCCGCGAGGGCTATGACACAGGTAAGAAATATGTAAGTAAGGCGGTTATGCAGAAACGTCTTCAGTATTATATTAAAGAAGTAATCACTCATTTTGAAAAGAAATATCCGGGTGTAATTTACTGCTGGGATGTTGTAAATGAGGCAGTGGCAGATCAGAATGTAGGGGGTGATAACAGAAACCTGCGTAAAGATAATCAGTTTTACAAAATCCTTGGCAGCGATTATGTGGAGCAGTCGTTCCTCTATGCGAAAAATACGGTAGATGAGCTGGGTGCCGATATTAAGCTGTACTATAATGATTACAATTCATTTTACAAATCAAAACGTGAAGAAATTGTAAATCTGGTTAAGAGTATTAACAGTTATGCCAAAGACGCCAAAGGAAACGTCCGCAAACTGTGTGACGGCGTTGGCATGCAGGGATACATTGGCGGTTACGGAACTCAGAATGGCTGCATGAATGAGCAGAATATTTCGGATATCAAGAAATCGATTGAGACCTATGCAGCACTTGGATGTGAAGTTCAGGTGACCGAAATGGCAGTAAGAAACTATATGAATACAAAGGCAATACAGAAAAAACATGCGGAATTTTATAAGAAATTATTCCAGATGTTTGTGGATGTGAACGCCATTCCGGCAGACTGCTCCGGTAAATCGGCAGAAGAAATCAAAAAACTGGAGGAGAGCCGTCCGTTGAAAGCGGTTTCAATCTGGGGCTGGCAGGATGACCCGTCGCTTGAAGATAATAATTACAGTTATTCTATGAATGGACCATACTGTGGTTTGTTTACCGAGTTGTATGCGGTGAAAGATTCGTTTAAGAATGTGTATGAGGTTCTTGCAAATAAAAGAATTTAAGGGTGTTGACATTTTAAATTTTCAAGATTATAATAGCGGTAACACGTAGATGAGACGAGTAAAACGCAGAACATGTCAGAGAGAAATGCCTTGTGCTGGAAGCATTTTCATGGAAACCGTTTGAAAACTACCTCGGAGTGACCCCAATCCGGTCCGGTGACCCCGTTATCGTCAGAATGAAGCCGGGATGATTTATTACTATTTCGTCCAACAAGGGTGGAACCGCGAGAACATTGAATTAATGGCCTCGTCCCTTCGAACTATAACAGCAAGAAGGGATGAGGCCTTCTTGTATATTGAATGAAGACAGGAGGAATTGACATGAAAGTAACACTTAAAGATGGTTCAAGCAAAGAGTATTCACAGGCAATGAGCATTATTGATATTGCCAAAGACATCAGTGAAGGACTTGCCAGAGTGGCATGCGTTGCCGAGTTAGACGGCGAAGTTGTGGATTTGCGCACAATAGTAGATGGCGAACACACACTGAATATTTTGACATTTGACAGCGACGAAGGAAAAGCAGCATTCCGTCATACTGCATCCCATGTGCTCGCACAGGCGATTAAGAGATTGTATCCGGATGCCAAATGTGCCATTGGACCTTCGATTGAGGAAGGTTTCTACTATGATTTTGATATAGCACCATTGGATCGTGAGGCACTGGACAAGATTGAAAAAGAAATGAAAAAGATTGTTAAGGAAGGTGCGACATTAGAGCGTTTTACCCTGCCAAGACAAGAGGCAATTGATTTGATGAGAAAACGTGAGGAGCCGTATAAGGTTGAATTGATTGAAGATTTACCGGAAGATGCTGAGATTTCTTTCTATCAGCAGGGCGAATACATTGATTTGTGTGCCGGTCCTCATTTGATGAATACAAAACCGTTAAAGGCAATGAAGCTGATTTCTTCTTCCGGTGCTTACTGGAGAGGAAATGAGAAAAATAAAATGCTTACCCGTGTATACGGAACTGCTTATACAAAGAAAGCGGATTTGGATGCTTATCTGGAGCATTTGGAAGATATTAAAAAACGCGACCACAATAAATTGGGACGTGAGCTGGAACTGTTTACCACCGTTGATGTAATCGGTCAGGGACTTCCGCTTCTGATGCCAAAAGGTGTACAGGTTATTCAGACTTTGCAGCGCTGGATTGAAGATGAGGAAGAAAAGCGCGGTTACATGAGAACGAAGACACCTTTGATGGCAAAATCTGATTTGTACAAGATTTCCGGTCACTGGGATCACTACAAAGAAGGTATGTTTGTTCTTGGCGATGAGGAAAAGGATAAGGAAGTATTTGCCCTTCGTCCGATGACCTGTCCATTCCAGTACTATGTTTACAAGGCAAGCCAGAAATCCTATCGTGACCTGCCATGCCGTTATGGTGAGACATCAACATTGTTCCGTAATGAGGATTCCGGTGAAATGCACGGCTTGACTCGTGTGCGCCAGTTTACAATTTCTGAAGGCCATTTGATTGTGCGTCCGGACCAGATGGTAAAAGAGTTTAAGGATTGTATCGCTCTTGCTCAGTACTGTTTGCAGACACTTGGTGTTGAGGAAGATGTAACGTATCATCTGAGTAAATGGGATCCTGAAAACCGTGAAAAATATATCGGCGAGCCGGAAGTTTGGAATGAGACAGAAGAAGATATCCGCCAGATTTTGACAGAACTGAATATTCCATTTACTGAGGATGTCGGAGAGGCCGCTTTCTACGGACCAAAAGTAGATATCAATGCGAAAAATGTATACGGTAAAGAAGATACCATGATTACTATTCAGTGGGATGCCCTTTTGGCTGAACAGTTTGACATGTATTATATTGATGAAAATGGTGAGAAAGTACGCCCATACATCATCCACAGAACATCCATTGGATGTTATGAGAGAACGTTAGCATGGCTGATTGAGAAATATGCCGGTGCATTCCCGACATGGCTTTCACCGGAGCAGGTACGTGTTCTGCCAATTTCCGAGAAATATCTCGATTACGCAAACAGCGTGGAAGAGAAATTAAAAGCGAATGGCATCCGCTGCAGCGTGGACAGCCGTTCCGAAAAAATCGGTTACAAGATTCGCGAGGCAAGACTTCAGAAAACACCGTATATGCTCGTTGTTGGGCAGAAAGAAGAGGAAGAAGGCGTTGTATCCGTTCGCAGCCGTTTCAAAGGAGACGAGGGTGCACAGTCTTTGGATGCGTTCATTGATGACATTTGCAAGGAAATCCGTACGAAAGAAATTCGTAAGGTAGAAGTGACACCGGAGAGCAAATAAGCAGGAGGTTTGTATGCAGCAGAATAGACAGACAAATGCAAAAGCGATTGCGTCGTTAGTGCTTTCATGTGCTTCGATGATTTGTTGTATGCAATGGTCCATTTCTTTGGTAATGGCAGTGCTTGGCATCGTATTTGGAATTTTGGGACTTCGGGATGACAATCCGAATCAGGAAGATGCAGCAATTGCCGGTATCGTTGTGGGAGTGGCAGGGGTCATCCTTGCCATTGTCGTGGCGGTGCTGTTAATTAAAATTACAAATAATTCGTCGATGCAGCATCTGGAACAGACAGCATCCTTTTTCGCCCCATACGGCATGATATAGAAATGGAGGTATCTATGACAGATATAAATCGGCACAGAGGGCTTGCAATTGCCTCTCTTATATTAGGTGGAATTTCCTGTTTTTGCTGTTTTGGAACAGGTATCGGCGTAATCCCTGCCGCAATCGCCCTTGTCTTTAGTATTATCGCTGTGGCAAAAGGTGGTAAAAATGCGAAAAAATTAGGAATCATTGGATTGATTTTGAGTGCCATCGGTCTGGTTTTAAATGCCGTGATTTTGGCATACGGAATCTGGATGATTCGCTGGGACCACATGACAATTGAAAATCTATCCTCAATTCAGAACTTAAATCCTGCAAACGAAAAAGACATCATCGAATGGCTTCAGCAGTTTATTAAGGTTGATATATCGGGGATGGTAAATTAAGTGGGGAGTGCGTGTTATTGTTTCCGTAATTGGGCAGAAAAGCTTTGTATCTCGTGGGTCTACGTTCCACTTCGGTCCGCGCAGAACAGAGGTTCCCCGAACCTCTTGCGCCGCTTTCGCTCGTTGAGTACGTAGCGGTATGGGCGCTGAAACTACCAGCGCTACATACCGACGTACTCAAAACCCACGAGTTTCAAAGTTTTTCTGCCAAATTACTGGAATTCAATAAATGGCATCCCCCCAATCATTTGTTGCCCTGCCTTAATACCATGGCTGATACTTTGTATGTAAGCGTGTGTGGTCAAGTGATTGCTGCTGGTTTTTCAGGAATCCAATAAATGACCTTAATTCAATTTATAATGATTGCGCTGCAAACACATCGGGTATCAGACACGCGTAGTCTGCGTGTCGATACCCCTGTGCGTTTGCTAAGCGGGAGCGGCGCAAGAAATATAAATAGAATTAAGGCCATTTACGGAAACTGAAAAAAGTTACCAGCAATCCCTTGACACACACCACCTTTCTATGGTACACTACCAAAGGTGTAAAAAGCAGAGTTATCCACTCTCACCTTGCCGTATAACATTTGTTATCACACGGTATTGGTTCACATCTATTATAATGATAGGAAATGTTTTACGTGGATAGCTGGCTTTTAGAAACAGCTATCTTTTTTTCATTTAGGAGGTAAGAACAATAAGCGATTTAATGATTAACGAGCAGATTCGCGACAGAGAAGTTCGTGTAATTGGACCAAATGGAGAACAGCTTGGCATTATGTCGGCAAAAGAAGCATATTTCAAAGCAAAAGATGCAGGACTTGATTTGGTAAAGATTGCACCGACTGCAAAACCGCCGGTATGTAAAATTATTGACTACGGCAAGTACCGCTATGAGCAGGCTCGTAAAGCAAAAGAAGCAAAGAAGAAACAGAAAACCATCGAGACAAAAGAAATCAGACTTTCGCCAAACATTGATACCAATGATTTGAACACGAAAGTAAATCAGGCAAAGAAATTCCTGCAAAAGGGAGCTAAAGTAAAAGTCTCACTCCGATTCCGTGGTAGAGAAATGGCTCATAAAGATGTAGGGAGGGAAATCCTGAATGCGTTTTTTGAAGAATTAAAGGACGTTGCTTCCGTCGACAAACCTGCGAAGATGGAAGGAAGAAGTATGGTAATGTTTTTATCAGCCACAAAATAATAACGGAGGAATAATATCATGGCAAATCAGAAAATGAAAACAAAAAGAGCTGCTGCAAAGCGCTTTAAAGTTACCGGTACCGGTAAATTGAAAAGAAACAAAGCATACAAGAGTCATATTTTGACTAAGAAGACAACAAAGAGAAAAAGAAATCTCAGAAAGTCTGCTCTTGTAGATGAAACTAATGTAAAAACAATGAAAAAGATTATGCCATACAGCTAATGGCGAAGGAGGGAACTGACAAATGGCTAGAATTAAAGGCGGAATGAACGCAAAGAAAAAACATAAAAGAGTATTGAAACTGGCAAAGGGTTACAGAGGCGCAAGAAGTAAACAGTATCGTGTTGCAAAACAGTCTGTTATGCGTGCGTTGGAAGAGTCCTATACAGGTAGAAAACAGAAAAAGAGACAGTTCAGACAGCTTTGGATTGCTCGTATTAACGCAGCAGCTAGAATGAATGGTCTTTCCTACAGCAAATTTATGTATGGTTTGAAACTTGCTGAGGTAAACGTAAACCGTAAAATGCTTTCTGAGATGGCAATCAGTGATCCGGAAGGTTTCGCTTCTTTGGTAGAAGTAGCAAAAAGCAAATTAGCTTAAGTTTTATCTGTTATAACAAACAAGTACAAAAAGGTATCTCATTGTGAGGTACCTTTTATCTTGCAGTAAAAGTGAAACATCACGATTAATGGAAAGGAAATGAGGGAAATGAGTCAGACGCATAAGCAAAAAATAGCGGCATTGCTTGCCGTAACCTTAATTTTGTGTGACCTCATGAGCGGGAGTCCTGCCCATTTGCAGGCAAGACAGAAGAACAATCAGACGGAGTGGAGTGAAGAGCCAACGCCTGAACCGACAGTAGAACCGACTGCGGAGCCAACAGAGGAGCCGGAGCCAACAGTTACGCCACAGCCAGCCGAAACTCCAAAGCCGGTGGAAAAGTATGAACTGGTATCGCCCCACGCCAAATACTATAAAGGCGGCATGAAGGGGATTCATTACCGAAGGGTTAAAGGGAAAAAAGTGTATCACCTTTACTCATATACGACGGATTCGGTAAAACTTGTTATGTCACAGGCATCAGTTTTCGAGGTTTACGGAGGTACTTCGAAAAAAGAAGTAAAAAAGAAGTTAGTTACCGTATCTTCCTCCGGTGTGGTAAAATGTAAGACAAAAAACAAAAAAATTTACACGCTCTTAAAGGCAACGTCCAAAGTGACAGGCAAAAGCTGCTATATTTACATTTATTTTAATGAAAAAATTAAGAGCAAAAGCGGCAGCAAAATAAAGTTATGGGAAAAGAAAAAGGCGACAGTTTCTTTTAACTATGCCAAAAAGAAATTGTCTTTTGGAATAAAGAATAAAAAGATTGCAAGTATCAATAAAAACGGGCGTATTACGGCGAAAAAGAAGGGTACGACTTACCTTTTCGTAAAGGTGAAAGATTCGGATAAAAACCAGTGCAGGATTAAAATTGTTGTAAAAGAAGAACCGTGGATTGTCAGTGAAAAGGATCAGAAATACGACTACGCAGAGATGACAAGAGATTTGCGTAAGATTGCCCGCAAATACCCTGGAAAAACCGGGCTGTCGAGCATTGGCAGGACATATGACAACAGGGAAATCTGGTGCCTGCGTGTGGGAAATCCTTCTGCGGCAAAGAAACTTGTGATTGATGCGGCAATTCATGCCAGAGAGTGGAAAAATACACAGGTCATTATGCGACAGACCGAGGAAATTCTTCGGGAATATGGTGAGCACCGCGCAAGATTCCGTTCGACCTGTCTTTATATTCTGCCGATGGATAACCCGGACGGTGTGACAATTTCGCAGTATGGGGCAAGTGGAATCCGCAATGCAAAACTTCGCAAGAAAATACAAAAGATAGGGCATTTCAATACGTGGAAAAATAATGCCAGAGGGGTTAATATTAACAATAATTTCCCTGCCGGTTTTTCAGCAGATAAGAAAAAGGATAAAAAGAAGGGGAAGAAAAGGAAACCGGATGCCACAACATATACAGGAAAAAAGGCAGCGAGCGAAAAGGAAACGAAGGCATTAATTTCTTTTATTAAGCGGATATCGCCAAAGACGGTGTTGAATCTCCATTCGACCGGCAGTATTTTATACTGGGATTTTGATGTATCGTCGCCACTGCATGAAAAGCAGTACAGGTTAGCAAGTGAAATAAAAAAGAGAAATCATTACCGAATGATGCCAAAGAGTTCGAGTACAGAAGAACACGGAGGCTTTGCGGACTGGCTTGTGTACGAGAAGAAAATTGTGAGTGTTACGGTAGAAACAGGGACAGTGCCATGCCCTTTGCCGCACTCTCAGTATAAAAAGATTTATAAACGAAACAAAAAGATGTTTCGCTGGTTTATGCTATCTTATTAAACAGGTAATTGGATACGAAAAGGAAGGTGCATTAAAATGGAACGAACGAGAAGACTGCGGATAAACGAACGAGTGAGAGATATGGTGCGGGAAAATCATGTCCGGGTGGACGAATTGATTTATCCGATTTTTGTAATAGAAGGAGAAAATATTTGTGAACCGGTAGAGTCGATGCCGGGCATCTGCCAGTATTCGATTGACAGACTTCATGAAGAACTTGACCGAGTGCGTGAGGCAGGGATTCCGGCAGTTTTATTGTTTGGTATTCCGGCACACAAAGATGAGCAGGGAAGTGGTGCGTATGCCGAAGACGGAATCGTGCCACAGGCGATTCGCTATATTAAGAAAAGTTATAAAGAACTCGTTATTATTGCGGATGTCTGTCTGTGTGAGTATACGTCACATGGACACTGTGGTCTGATTTGCGATGGGGAAGTTTTAAATGATGAAACGCTTCCGCTATTGGCAAAGGCATCTGTTGTGTATGCCAAAGCAGGAGCAGATATCATTGCACCGAGTGATATGATGGATAAACGTGTTGAGGCAATTCGCCTGGCTCTTGATGAAGAAGGTCTATATAATACGCCGATTATGTCCTACAGTGCAAAATTTGCGTCGGCATATTATGGACCATTCCGTGATGCCGCACATTCGGCACCTGGATTTGGTGACCGTAAAAGTTATCAGATGGACCCGGCAAATGGAGAAGAAGCTCTGCGGGAAGTGGAGCAGGACATCAAAGAAGGTGCGGATTTAATTATTGCAAAACCGGCGATGGCATATCTGGATGTGCTAAAAGATATTTCCATTCATTATAATATTCCGATTGTGGCGTATAATGTCAGCGGAGAATATGCGATGGTGAAGGCAGCTGCGCAAAAAGGCTGGATTGATGAAAAACGAATTGTGATGGAGCACATGATTGGATTTAAGCGTGCCGGTGCAAAAATGATTATTACTTATCATGCGCTTGATGTAGCTCGGTGGCTTAAGGAAGAACAAAAGGAGCAGTAACCATGATTTTTGGCTATGTTGGAATTTGCTATAAAGAAGCACCACTTGCCCTGCGCGGGCAGGTGGCGTTACCCGACTCAAAAAAAATTGAATTATGGGAGCGGCTTTCTGTCATTGGCTTAAAACAATGTGTGATTGTCTCGACCTGCAACCGCAGCGAGATTTTCTATTTTTCTCATTCGGATGCGGTGACGGGGGAGCAGGTGCAGTCCTGCTACCAGGACATTTTCCCGAATGTTTCGTTTGGGGATTACTGTAAGAAAAAAGAGGGCAGTGAGGCGGTTTCTTATTTGTTCCGCGTGGCGGCAGGCTTGGAATCGTTAGTCGTAGGGGAAGACCAGATTTTAGGGCAGGTTGTTGAGGCGATGGATTTTGCCAGGACCATGGGGCACAGCGGCAAAGAATTGGAGCGCATTGTAAGGGATGCAGTGACGTGTGCCAAGTGGATTAAGACGAATTACCGCATCAGCGAAAAGCCGCTGTCAGTCAGTTATATTGGCGTGAAAGAACTGCACCGTGCCAGTGGTGTTAGCGGGAAAAATATTCTTGTGATTGGAAGCGGGAAAACGGCGGCACTTGCTTTGACATATTTGTTTGAATACGGAGCAAAAAAGATTTATCTGTGCAGCCGGACGTTTGCGCACGCAAAAGAATTGTTAGCGGTACATGAAAATTTGACAGTGGTGGATTATCATGAGCGTTATGATGCGATGAAACGGTGTGAAACGGTTGTATCAGCAACGTCATCGCCGCATCTGGTTGTTTTGTACGATAAATGGAAAGAGACGGGTGCCACACAAATGCAGTTTTTGGATTTGGCATCACCGAGGGATATTGACAGCCGGTTACAAGAAGTTCCGGGGGTGCAGTTGATTGATATGGATACGCTGCAGAAAATTACCGAAAAAAATCAGAATGAGCGGGAAAAACTGGCGGCAGATTGTGAACAGGTTATTGAGGAAAAGGTGCAGGAGACGATGGAATGGCTTTTATTGAGCCGTGTGGATGGCACGATTGAGACGCTGCAGAAACGGTGTTCACAGATTGAGACGGACAGTTATGAATATTTAAATCGAAAAATTCCTCTCAATCACAGAGAGCAGAAATTATTGAAAAAGGTGCTTCATGCTTCTTTGCAGCGCTTGATTCGTGAGCCGATTCAGGAATTAAAGCAGTTGGAGGACGAAGAAAAGCAGAAAGAGTACCAGAATATCTTAAAAACATTATTCCGAATGTATGAAGATGAATAAAAGCATAAGCGTAACCTTATGCTTTTATTGAAAATCATTATAAGCAAAATATTATAATATCGAATGGAATATATTTACAAAGTTATACCTTGGTGTTACAATAATCTCAAAGAGAGGGATCGTATACGAAACAGGGGTTGTTTACGGGGCGGTTTCAAAAACAAAAAATGATTGGAGGACACAAGGTTGAAAAAACAGTTTTGTAAAACAATGAGTTATGTGATGACGGCAGCATTGCTTCTTGGCGTGTCAATGCCATCTTCACCGGCAGCAGCAAAGAAAAAGGCACCGAAACTTAGCACAAAGAAAGTAAGCATTTCGGCTGGACAGAAAAAGACGATTAAGCTGAAGAATGGAAAGAAAGCAGTTTGGTCCATTAAGTCAGGCAAAAAGGTTGTTAGTCTTTTGAAGAAAAAGAAAACAAGTGTAGTAGTAAAAGGTAAGAAAGCTGGAAGTGCAGTTGTATTAGCGAAAGTCGGAAAGAAAAAACTGACCTGCAAAGTTACTGTTAAGGCAAAGAAGCCGGCAGTTACAAAAGCACCGGCAGTTACCACTGCACCAAACACGAATAAACCAAGTACGGCACCGACAGCAACACCAACAGCTGTAGTACCGACACCAACTGCTAATCCGGCAGCAGGAACAAGCAAACCAACACCAAAACCAACAGTAGCACCGGAATTTGTATCTTCTGAGTTCAAATATGATGGTCTTGACCAGAGTTGGATTGACAAAAACATTGACCCAGAAAAACCGGTTGTTGCATTGTCATTTGATGATGGTCCGGGAGGTTATTCGAAATTTGTTGATTATGGTATGCAGATTCAGAAGGCTTTGACAGCAGCAGGCGCTCATGCAACATTCTTCTACATCGGTGCTCATATTGAGCATGATGAGGAGTCCAGAAATGAAGTTCTTGCAGCGAAAGAGGCTGGATTTGAGGTGGCAAACCATTCTTATGATTCCAATGGGTTGAATAGCGTAGGACCAGAAGTGATTAAAGAGAAAATTGCTAAGACAGATGAGCTTCTTTCTGAAATCACCGGATACAAACACTTCTTGTTCCGTGCGCCAAATGTTGCTTATAGTCAGGCGATGTATGCAGTAATCGAGAAACCGTTTATCCATGTATCGATTTGGAGTCAGGATTATCAGAATTCGACAACGAAGGATGATTTGGTAAACAATGTAATCAATAACTTAAAAGATGGCGGTATCATTAACATGCATTCCGTTCATGAAAAAACAGCACAGGCAGTTCCGGAAATTCTAGAGCAGTGCAAAGACAAAGGATATCAGGTTGTTAGTGTTTCTGAATTGTTTGCTATTAAAGGCAAAAAGCTTATGACAGGTGTGAAATACAATAACGCTGAGTAAGATTTGAAAATGGATTGTTGAAAAGCAGGGCTGTTATAATAAAATAGTCTAAAGATGGCAAAAGAAGTTTGTTCGTTATTAACGAATGGAACTTCTTTTGCTATTTTTATTTTATACGCAGACATATGCCGCTCTTTGGTTGCGGCGTCTCTTTATCTGTGATAAAATAGAATAAATGGCGTGAAAGGAGCATGCATATGACAGGGATTGTTTTTGAAGGTGGGACATTTCGACCGATTTTTAGCTGCGGTGTGATGGATGCACTGTTGTCGGAGAATATATTACTGCCTTACTGTATTGGTGTTTCCGCTGGAATTGCGGATGGCGTCTCGTATATTTCTAAACAACCACAGAGAAATTTGGAAATTATGCAGAAATACCGTAATGATAAGCGATATATGAGTCGGAGTAACTGGAAAAAATATAAGAGTATTTTCGGACTGGATTTTGTTTTTGGAGAAATTCCGGATCACTTAATTCCATTTGATTGGGACACCTTTCGTTCATATGAGGGAACTTGTCTGGTTGGTGTGACAAATGCAAAAACCGGACAGATTGAGTATAAAAACGCAATGGATATGGATGAGAAATTTACAATGCTTCGTGCAACCTGTGCACTGCCGATGTTTTTTCCGGCGATTGATTTGGATGGGCAGAAGTATTACGATGGCGGGCTGGTTGACCCGATTCCGTTTAAAAAAGCGTTAGATGACGGTTGTGACAAACTGATTGTGGTACTTACGCAGCCACGCGGTTTTGTGAAACGTTATGGCAAATATGATAAAATGGGTGCCAGAATGCTAGGACATAAATATCCGGAGATTAAACGAGTGATTATGGAGAGACCGGACCTCTACAATGCTATGGTGAAAGAGTGTGAGGCGTTAGCGAAGGAAGGAAAAGTGATGATTCTACGACCGAACCATTTGCTGAACAGCTTTGAAAGTGATGTGCGCAAACTGGAGATGGCCTATTGGCATGGTTACCGCATGACGAAAGAGAAAATGAAAAAAATCAAGAGGTTTATTGAGGAATAAAGGAGCATATGGATGAATCAGAAGAAGCAGCCAAAGGAATGCGGGAACATTTTTTTTATCCCAATTCTTCTTATATTAGCGGTAATTCCGCTGATTACAAATGTGCATATTTATGATAATGGATTGAGTAAAGAATTGTGGGCATCAGCAAATGGGCAGGTGGCAGATTTCTTTTTGTACTACAAATCTCATGTACTCATGATACTTGGGTTGTGTGTTGCAATTCTTTTGACTTATTGGCTGTGCACAGGAGAAAGCGGCAGATTATTTGAAGAAAAGGCTTGGATTCCATTGATTCCTGCAGTGGTTTTTGCACTGTTTTCTCTTTTCTCAGCATTGGGAGCTGAGCATGCCGATGAAGCATTTTTTGGTGGTTTTGAACAGTTTGAGGGAGTATTGGTTTTACTTACTTATGTGGTTTGTTTTGTGTTTGTGTATGGTTATGTGAGTAAAGAAGAAGTTATTTTGTTCCTTTTGCATGGACTAATCGCAGGCTCGTGTGTTGTCAGCATCCTTGGGGCATTTCAGACGATTGGCAGAGACTGGATTCAGAGTACCTGGGTCAAGCCATTGATTACAACGGAACTCATGGGTGCAAATGATTTTGATATTCGCTTGACGTTTGGAAAGGGTATGGCATATGCAACTCTTTACAATCCCAATTATGTTGGTTCTTACGTGGCAGTTGTATTACCGTTGACAATTCTTTTCCTTTTTGCTTCGAAAAAAATGGGGATTCGGATTTTTGCACTCGTGTCAACGATTTGTCAGTTGGTAATGTTATATGGCTCTCAGTCTTTGACGGGAGTGATTGGAGTTATCGGAGCGGTTATTGCTGCACTTATTTTCATGATTCCATATGTCAAAAAAAATATTCCGGTTTCGGTTGGTGTTGTGGTAGTATGTGCTGTGGCGATAGGCGCTGTTTTTGTGGCAAAACCGGATATTATTAAGCGGTTTGTTAGTGATCAAGGTGAAAAGACGGCAAACGGAATTGTGTCGATGGAGACAGGAACAAATTCATTTGAGATTGTGATGAGTTCTGGTAAGACCATTATTGGTGAATTTGCTTCGCAGGATAAAGTGGATTCTTTTACGTTAAAGGATAAGAGTGGAAAAGTACTTACAACGAAAACAAATGCGGACGGCGTTGTGACAATTACAGATAAGGGTTACGAAAATGTGAAGTTTTCTAACGATGTCGTAGAAACCGGTGAAAAAGAAACTCCGAGTTTCAAAATTACTGCAGATGGGAAGTCATGGAATCTGGTGAAAAAGAATCGGGAACTTTTCTATTATAATCCGCAGGGACGGTTGGATAAACTCAGAAAAGTGGACGCAGTCGGTTTTGAAAATAATTACGATTTTGCGACCCGCCGTGGTTATATTTGGTCACGTACATTTCCAATGCTTAAATCAACGGCCTTGATTGGTGTTGGTGCGGATAATTTTGTATATAATTTTCCGAATGATGATTATGTAGGAAAGGTAAATTCATCATTTGATGCTCAGATTATTACGAAACCACATAATATATATCTTCAGATTTGGACGCAGGATGGAATGCTGGCTTGTCTGGCGTTTGTAATCCTTTATGTGATGCTTGTTATAGTTACATGGAAAAACTGTATGAATGCGGGAGAAAAAATGTGGCTGCATAAAGTGGCAGTTGCAATTTTGTGTAGTGCCAGTGGTTACATGGTAGTTGGTCTTGCAAATGATTCAAGTGTATGTGTGGCACCTTTGTTCTGGATCCTTATGGGACTTGGGTTTGCCGTAAATCATATGATAAAACGCAGTAAAGCGAAAGAGGAAGAACAGTAAAATACGGAGGTGATTGTATGGCTCGAAGATGCAGTGTGGAAAGAGCAAATAAACAAATTGGCGGTTTCGCCAGTGCAAAGAAAAATATGGTGATTCAGTACGAAGGACGTGAACGTTCGACAAAACATTTGTTGGAATTGATTCACGATGATGTTTTAACAAAAGGAGTTGCAGAAGAGGAAATTGAACAGCTTGATATTTACGTGAAACCGGAAGAACAAGCGGTTTATTATGTGGTGAATCAGAAAATTGAAGGCCAGATTGCATTCTAAAAGGATGTGGGACAAGAATGTCGGAAAGGAAGAAAATAATTATGGCAACGGTTTATGTAATTGCAAACCAAAAGGGCGGTATTGGTAAGACGACAACCGCTACAACATTAGCAGGGATTTTGAATCAAAAAGGAAAAACTTTATTAATTGATGCGGACCCACAGGGGAACAGCACAAGTACTTATCAGGCAGCAATTGAGGATACGGCAACGCTTTATGATGTCATGGTTGATGAGGACCCGGTGCCGCTTGATGAGGCTGTGCAACACATGGAGAACGGAGATATTGTAGCTTCGGATCCACTGCTTGCCAAGGCGGGAAAACTTTTAGATGGAAATGTGGAAGGAATGTACCGTTTGCAGGATGCGCTTGAAATGTTAGACGGCTATGATTACATCGTAATTGACACAGCACCATCTCTTGATATTGTATTGTATAACTGTCTGATTGCTGCGGACGAAGTAATTATCCCCGTCACGGCAGATGCCTTTGCACTGCAGGGACTAACAAAACTCAGCGATACAATTCATGCTGTTCAAAAGCGCCAGAACCGCAATTTGCAGATTGCCGGCCTTTTGCTTGTGAAGTACGCCGGCCGCTCCAATTTGGAAAAAGATGTGCGCCAGGAAATCGAGGAAGTTGCCACACAGCTTGGCACTAAATTGTTCCCAACGGCAATTCGCGAGTGCGTCAAAACAAAAGAAGCACAGTTGAAAAAACGCCTGCTCAGTGATTATGCGCCAAACTGTACCACGATGCAGGATTACAACCAGTTTGTCGAAGAACTGCTTGGAAAGTAAGATACATAAATGAAATATCTTGTGTTATATAAGGATGTCAGGGGCAAGCTTTTTGCTCGGGCATCCTATTTTATTGCTTATTTTCCAATGCCGTATTCTCTCATAAGTTCTTTTTGATAGTCAGTATCAATCATGGCACGCTGCATGTCTTCCAAACGGTTGTCGTCTAGTAAACGGAGATTTAAGGTGTTAATTTCATGGATGCCGCGTTCTTCACCAATAGCAATACCGCGAGTTTCACCACGTTCTTCATACATATCTAAAAGTACACACATATTGATATGTCCTCCTTTTTCGTTTTGTTTATCGATTAACTGTTTTGCCTTTATGTAACGGTCGTCATTTGCGACAGCGGCCAGCCAGTCTAAAAAGGCTTCCGGATGGTCGAGTTTAAAATCTGTCGTGCGGAAAAAAGATTCTAATTTTTCTTTGTCATTTTTGCATGACAAATATCGGACAATGTATTTAAAGTCGGAGTGATACATCTGCATCGTGGACTCGGATTGATTGGCTAAGTTGATAATGCCAATTGAATGGGGTGTAATCCACTTCTCAAATTCCTCACGCATATCGTCGGGGATGTTAAGCACATCCTGTAACTGCTTAGGCTTTTTCCACTCTTTTTGGCTGTAATTCAAAACAAGTGTAATAACCGGATCCAGCTTTTGAGAATCATGAATCTCCTTGGTAATAGGAGATGGATAAGCCTGCTGCTGTCGATTTGTTTCTTTGATTGTCCTAACCTGTTCCATATATTTTGCATGTTGATATCCCATATCGCGGACGGGCATAATGTTATTGATATCGCTCTGGTTTTCCAGACAGACAAAGAAGCGGGTGTTGTATTTTTTGTTACACTTCATCGGTACATCCATCTGCAGTTGTTTCAGTTTGTTGTCAGAAGAGGACTTGGTAATCAGTTCACCGGGTTCTCGTGATAATTCGTTCGCAGATATATAATGTCTGCCTCCGAATAAGTTTACATTAACGATGTCGGAAAAAACATCTTTGTATTGTAATAAATTCTTTTCTGCTAAATCTTTACTTCCCAATAGCATGCCTCCTTTTATCAAATAGAAATAACAAGGAGAACGGTTTTGTTCCCACCCTTGTTTGGAAATATACTAGCATGTAATGAAGAAAAAGTCAATATATTTTATTACAATCGTAAAGCGACTTGATGATGAAGAGGGGCGTATTGCGCTGAGAATTTTTGAAAAGTGAAAAAAGTGGGGGTGGTCAGATTGCGGAAAAAACAGAATCACAAATATGGTAAAATAATAAAAAAGTTAAAGTTTATGTTATGCAACGTCGTTGTTGCAATATAAATTTTTAGTAAATTATGCTATAATAACAAAGTAACATAAAGGAACAACAATGAGAAACATAAGGAAATGGCTTGTGAGAAGAAAGAACAAAAAAGCAGAAAATGAGGAGTTGTTTATGCCCCATATTCGACTGACGAATGCGCATGACAAATCCTGTGTGTATGAATATGATTTAGAGGGGTGCATGGTCGTTGGCCGTGCACCGGATTTATGTGATGTGGCACTGGTAGATGAACCGACAGTGTCCGCGCGGCAGTGCCGGCTGTATACGGAGTGTGGCAAAGTGTATCTGATGGATTTAGACGGAACCAATCCGACGTATCACAACAATCTTAAAGTGATTGAGGACGTTGCCCTTAGAAATGGGGATGTAATCAGTTTTGGTGAAGTTGATTTATATGTTGAAATGAAGTAAGAGAAAGTGTAAAATGGAGAACAGAAGAAATACATTTGATGTAAATGAAGAAGTCAGTAAGTGTGAGAGTCTTGCTGAACTTCAGGAGATTTTAAGCCGTAATAGTAATTATTATTATGTGTGGAAAAATTATATTAATTATATGGTCGAAAAAAATCATCTGAATTATGTGCAGCTTGCAAAGACGTGCCATTGCAGCCGTAATACGGTGAAGAAATGGTGCCGTGAGGGTGCGATGCCACAGAACAGGGAGACTTTTATTAAAATTGGTCTTGGGTTTCGTCTTACATTGGATGAGTTTAATGACCTTTTGATGCGGTATGGCAAATACCCGCGCCTATATGGGAAAAATATGGAAGATGCGGTTTGTATCTTTGTCATTCACCATTATCCAAAAGATGGCGATGCGTATGAGTTTTATAGGCAGTTAAAAGAGCAGCTTTTGGCGCGGATGAGGGAGTACACCGGCGTCGTGACGGAATCCAGAAATACGCACGAAATCGAAGAGGGATTGATGACAAAAGAAAGCAAAGAGGAATTTGAAACTTTTGTTTGTGAAAATCGAAGGTCTTACGAGGAGTCATATCAGAATCTGGAGAAGTTTTTGAAGATGTTTATTGAAGCAAAGGATGAGAATATACATCATTTTGTACAGACAAATTCACTGAATTTTTCCTATGAGAAAATGATGTCGGCGCTTAGACTTAGAGGCGAGTGTCCAAGCCGTATGAAATTGATTCTGCTTGGCGTGAATTTGAACATGTCCTTAGAGCAGATTAATTATATGCTTTCTTTGGCGTATATGAGTCCAATGTGCGCGAAAGATAATGTAGAGTGCGTCATTATGTATGCAGTGGAAAGTGCATATCTGATTAATCCGGCGTATTCGGTGGAAAGTGCAATTATTTTACAGCACTACAATCAAAATCCGGTGCTTCAGGAAAAATGCAAGGAGATTTTAAATAAATATTGGAATGAGAATGTATATGCAGCAACAGAAGAGAAAGAAGCGCTTGGTTATTTGGAAGAAAGTATTGGAGATTATCTAAAACACATTCTTGAAGAACTTGAGTGGGATGAGTATGATATTTTCCGGTATATTTAATATAAAATGGGAAAGGGGACCGACTGTGCGAAAGAAGACAAAAATATGTTTAGGCTGCCTGCGTGAAATTTCGCTCTATGATTCCGTTTGCCCATTTTGCGGATTTGACCCGATTAAGGTGAAGAATCCGCGTTATTTGCGTGCAGGAACAAGGCTTTTGGACCGCTATCTTGTCGGAAGAGAGTTAGGTGAGGGTGGCTTTGGCATTACTTATGTGGGATATGATACGAGGCAGAAAAGACCGGTGGCTGTGAAAGAATATTTTCCGGCACACATCGCATCGCGTGATACAACGTCCGGACGTTCGCAGGATGTGATCTGTTTTGATGGAAAAGATGGAAAGTTTTTTCAGTCCGGTTTAGAGCGTTTTAAGAAAGAGGGAAAAACGCTTGAAAAGGCGTCGTCTTGTGACAGTGTAATACAAGTTTATGATTATTTAGAGGAAAATAAAACAGCCTATATTGTGATGGAATATGTGCCGGGAATTACGGTGCAGCAGCGAGTGGAGCGTCAGGGGATATTTACGCCGGAAGAAATGCTTCTTGTCGTAGAACCTTTGATGAATGATTTGCAGAAACTCCATGAAAAGGGGATGCTTCACAGGGATATTAGTCCGGACAATATTATTCTGCGTCCGGATGGCGTGGCAAAATTAGTTGATTTTGGTTCTGCACGCCGAACGGTGTTAGATGCACAGGGCAACAACAAGAGCATGACGGTTGTTGTGCGGCAGCAGTACACACCGAAAGAGCAGTATTCGCGGAATGGAAAACAGGGGCCGTGGACGGATATTTACTCGCTGGCGGCGACGATGTACTTTATGCTGACCGGCAAAGCGCCGGTGTCAGCACTTGAGCGTGAGGCAGAGGCGGCAAACCAGAAAATGAGGACCGGCATGCAGCAGATAAAGGCGTCTTTAGCGGATGTGTTAGAAGAGGCAATGGCATTAAATCCGGATGACCGATATGCTGACATGCAGTCTTTTTGTGAGGCACTGAAAAAAGAAATTCCTATAGCGGAAGGCGCAAAGCCAATCGAGCGGACTGTTTATTTTGACAGGGAAAAAGAGGGACGAAAGATTCTTCCTCAGTGGAAGAAGAAGCGTCTTTATTTGGGGTGCGGAATTCTGGCACTTATTCTTGTGATGGTGATTGCGGGAAAAACAATGCTTTCGGGTACACAAAAAGAAAAAGCGGCTATGGCGGAAAAAACGCCTTTGGCAACGAAAGCGGTTACACCAAGTCCGACACAGGCTCTTGTTACTATGCCGGATGTTGTCGGAAAGGAAATATCAGATGCGATAGCGGCGGTGCGGACAATGGATGCCAATATTGCTGTTATCATTGAACGCGGCTACAGTGAGAAGAAAAAGGAGACTGTTTATAGGCAGAGCATCAAGCCGGGGCTGCAGTACACAGCGGGCGATAAGAAAGAGGTCATACTTCACATAAGCCTTGGCATCAAACGTGTGCGTGTGCCAAATGTAACCGGTAAGACACTTACAGAGGCAAAAGCGGTTTTGAGTGCAAGAGGACTGAAATACACAGTGAAAAAACAATTTTCAAATAGCCGTAAAAATAGTATAATAAAACAAAGTAGGAAAAAGAATGTTAAAGTGAAAGAAGGCACGGTAATTCACCTGACGGTGAGCCGGGGAGAAAAGAAGGTGTCTTTGGCATCTATACGGACAAGAAAACCGGAACCTGTGGCAACAAAGAAGCCAAAGAAAATTCAGATTGTTACGGATTAAGAGGAGAGAAAGAAATGGACAAGCGGAGAGTCAGCCTGGTACTTGTTTTTGTGATGATTATTAGTGTAATAAGACCGTATGTGTGGTATGGGGAAAATGCGTCACAAAAAAAGATGACGGCAAAGGCTGCGACGGTAGAGGTGTGGGATGGCTCTGTCGATACGAGCTGGTATGATCGTGAAGCAAAATCTTTTAAAATTTCGAATGCAAGTCAATTGGCAGGATTGGCACAATTAGTGAACCGTGGGGAGACAATGTATGGGAAAAAAATTACAATTACAGCAGATATTTATTTGAATCGGGATTGGGGAAATTATGATTCATGGGGAAATCTTGCACCAGACAATCAGTGGACTCCAATTGGTTCATATCAGCATGCATTCCGAGGTACCATAGATGGAAATAATCATTGCGTATATGGAATTTATATTAACATGCAAGAAAATGTACAGGGACTCTTTGGAAGAGTTGAAACCAATTCCGACTATGATGAACAAGCAATTAAGGATTGGCATATAAAAAATTCTTACATCAGAGGAGCAAGCTATGTGGGAGGTTTTGTTGGGTGCGCTTATCGGGTGGATATTGCTGGCTGCAGCGTTGAGGATAGTATTGTGATAGGAGAAGGGGATCGTGTGGGGGGCTTGACTGGATCTAGTTATTTTTCATGTTGCATAGAAAGGTGTCATGTCCAGGGAAAAATAAATGGGGAAAACTATGTAGGTGGAATTGTTGGGGAAATTTTGGAAAATCATGGTGGGGTTCAAAATTGTTATGTAAAAGGAAATGTATCTGGAGCAGATTATGTTGGAGGGGTGGCAGGTTTCATAAAGACGAGATATGGTCCTCATTATTCATATTCACAGGGTAAAGTTTCAGGCGAGAAATATGTAGGAGGCCTGATTGGGAGTTTTGTGTCTGATAATGCGATTAGTCAAGGCTGTTATACGGTGATGGAAGTAAGTGGTCTGTCGGGAACCGGAACTATTTATGGACAATACAAAAAGAAGCCATCTAGTGTGCAGGATGCAGTCTATTTAAAGAAAAATTCGATTAATCAGGGGTTGTGTGATGTTGGCTGTGACGAATTTAGCAGCGAGTATCGTTGGAATCAATTGGAGGGTTCCGGCGTAAGTGAAGAGTATTTATGCGGAGGAGAGTTTTGTTATAACAATTCGGAGTATTATGGAGTTAGTCTTGGGAAAGATAAGTATCCGTCTTTTGTAAATGCTAAGAATAAGGTTTATCAAGCTTCTTTTTATGATGATAAATCAGCTATGTTTACGCAGAGATATTATAATAGTGGAGATAAGATAGACAATCTTCAGCCGTATATTACAGAGGGGAAGATGATACGATGGGCCACATATGATAAGTCCTTACAAAAGTATGTTGTATGGGATTTTCAAAATGACTGGATAGCAGAGGATATTTCACTGTATCCTTTTGAGATTACTTCTATGAAAAATGCAAAGTTGAAGAAACTATTAGGTAGCGTGCATAAAGAATTGAAAGGGAAAGACGTAACGAAAAAGAGCAGATATAGTGAGAAAAGTAATTATAACCGTTCAGCGGAATTAACAGTGAAGGAAAATCCTGTTATATGGGATGGAACAGAGGAAACAGATTTTTTTAATACGCGTAGTGAGGCTTTGATTGGGGTCGAGTGCAAAATATATACGGCAAGTCAATTGGCTGGAATAAATAGTCTTTTGCGATCGCAGGATGAAGAAATTCAACAATACATAAAATCCGGGTACGTTGAGTTTAAGTTGATGAACGATATTTATCTCAATGAGGACTGGGAGAACTATTTGTCATGGGATAAAGAGCCGCCTAAAAATAAGTGGACACCAATTGGTAATGAAAAATCTCCTTTTACAGCATCGTTCAACGGAAATGGACATACAATATACGGTTTATATATTGATACAAAAGAGGATGCACAGGGATTATTTGGAGAAGCAGAATATTGTGGTTATGAATCGAGCATAAAGAATTTAACAATAAAAAATGCATACATAAAAGGCGGTAGTAGAGTAGGAGCGATTGTAGGTGAAAGTTTAGAACAAATATGTGTTTTTGACTGTAATGTGCTGCAGTCTGTTGTTGGATGCGATGCGGATGGAGAGTATGCAGGTGGTATTGTTGGATATGGGAATCAGATTAATTCTATTGTAGGAGTAAATGTGAATCAGTGCAAGGTTTCTGGTGGTGATACAGTTGGAGGTGTAATTGGGTACTGCAATAATAGTAGTTTGATAGAGCAATGTTCATTTCAAGGAGAGCTAAGTGGTAATTATACAGTAGGTGGCATTGCTGCAACTGTAAATACCTGCAACAAAATAAGTGCTTGTTATAGTTTGGGAACGGTATTTGGAAAGCAGTGTATAGGAGGCTTAATTGGTAAAACACAGTACGTTAATAGTTGGGGAGATGCTTCATATACCGCTTGTAAATTGGAAGGGACAAATCAGGGAGGAATATTGTTTGGATGTTTTCCAACCACAGATTATAATTGTTCCGACGTAAAGGTATATTATCCGAAAGAATGTTATGAGGAAAAAGGATGGCAGGATATCGGTTGTGATTTGAATGGGGTCGGCAGTACGAAAAATTATTTTACAAATGCAGCGAGACCAAGGGAATATTTTACGAATGGCAAGTTCTGTAATGAAAACAAGGATATTTATGGTATGATTTTGATGCAGGATGAGTATCCTCAATTTTTAAACGAAAAAAATAAGGTGTTGAAAATTCAGTATTGGAATAAGAATGATCCAAATACAAGTCAGCAAAAGTACTGTAACTATAAAGAAAAATTGGCAGATTATCAGCCTTATAAAAGTGATAATATTCAAGTGGAGTGGTATGTTTATGCTAATGGTGAGTATACAGATGTAAAGTGGAATTTTAACGAGGATTTAGTTATTACAGATACAAGGTTAGGGCTATGTCGTCAGGGGGAAGTTATAAAACCAACCCCGACAGCAACCCCAACAGCAATTCCAACGGCATTTCCGGATTTTGTAACTCCGTCTACGGCAACGCCGACGCCGAAGCTAACGGCAACGCCAACACGTAAGCCAACGCCAACGCCAACACGTAAGCCAACGCCAACGCCAACACGCAAGCCAACGGCGACCCCAACACGCAAGCCAACGGCGACACCGACGATAACACCAACGCAGGTGCCGATTCGGGTTATTACAGAAAAACCGGAAAAAACGCCGGAACAGACAAAAATTCCTACCGTGACGGCGGTACCGAAACAAGCCTCGGTGGTGAAAGCAGGCAAGGTGTTTGTTGTGAAGAAAATCCGCTACCGGGTCATAAAAGTAAATGGCAGAAAAGGAAGCGTAACCGTCAAAGGGGTAAAAGGTACGGTAAAGAAACTGGTAATTCCAAAGAAGGTTGTTTACAAAGGAATCCGATTTGATGTCGCAGCGATTGATGACCGTGCTTTTTATAAAAACAGAAAAATTCGCCGTGCTCTAATTGGCACGAACATAAAGTCAATCGGGAAAATGGCGTTCTACGGTACAAAGCAGTTGAGGTACATAGATATTAGAACGAAAAAACTGAAAGCCATTGGCAAAAAAGCGTTTATTGGAATTTATCCGGCGGCGAAAATAAAAATTCCTCGTACGAGAAAGAAAAAGTACATCAAATTACTTGCCAACAAATACGGTTAAAAGAAAAAGCAGAGAGTTCACAAACTGGAATTCTCTGCTTTTTAAAGTTTGTCATTAAATTAAAAATTGCTGCCGTTCCAGCCCCAGTCGTTTACACCGTGATAAGTGACATAAACTTGATTTCCCGGGATGGAAAGCTCTTCACTTAAAATGTCGCAAATAACTTTTGTCATTTCTGAATAGGCAGACGGAGATGCCTGACCAAACAGACTGACAGAAACATATGCTCCCTTGTCCAATTTCGAACCGCCCATGTACAAATCGTAATTATCTTCAAATCCAACCATCAGATACGTTTCCGATTTGTTTAAAATTTGGATAGCCTCACCAAGTTTTGCTTTGATGGCTTCCTCTTTTTCAGGGGTGAGCGATACGGTAATTTTTGAATCAATAAATGGCATAAAAGTACCTCTCTTTCTTTTTTATGATATAAGTCAAAGGGATTCCAGAAATTTAAGCATAGAACTTAACTGTGTACCATTTAAGCGCTCTGCATAGCGGAGTAAGCGAAACCTCGTTTCATTCAAATGAACAGAAGTGGTGTCTTCCTCCATAAAAAATTCAGACATCGAAATATTAAATGCGTTACATATTTTTTGCAAAGAGGGAATGGACGGCAATGTGTTTTTTCGATACCAGGCTGAAATCGTTGATTGGGTAATGCCGGACTGCTGGGATAGTTGATACTCGGTCCAGCCACGCTCCAGCCGTAATTCCACGATACGGTCTAATACATTCATTGTCAAACCCCTTTCTTAGGTAAATTCATAAATAATATTATACTTGGTATTAAAAAATAAAGCAGTGAAAAATAGTGTAATTAAATAACGCAAATACGAAACTGGTAAAAGGGTAATGGATTTGGGGAGATGTTTTGGCTGAGATAAAAAACGGAAAGCGATTTTGATGAGAGTGCGTATACTAAAAAATGCAGTGGGGGCTTTTTGATAACTGGTTTTTTGTTTCGTTGTTGGCGTAGACGGACACGGAGGCAGAGAGAACTAAGGTGTGGAAAAGAAAGGAGAGTTTGAATTTGAAAATTGCTACATATAATATATGGAATTCAGAAAGTGGAATGCCATATAGAATTAAATATATAGTAAATGAAATAAAATTAATATATGCTGATGTGCTATGTCTTCAGGAGGTATCAACTAGAAAATTGGCTGAAAGTATTGCAGCAAATGCGGATTATTTCTATTGGTATTTTGATAATTATCCAGATAATGAGGAAGGGTTATGCATAATGGCGAAAATGCCCTTTTTAGATTGTGAGACATGGATAGGCGAAGCAAATGCAATTTATTGTTCATTTTTTTATAATTCTCAAAAAATAGCGGTTGTGAATGTTCATCTTCCGTGGGATAGTGTATTAAGCAGAGAGCATCAAATTATAAAAATTGTCAACGCAGTGGATAAAAAAACATACGATTATGTTTATATGGCGGGTGACTTTAATTGTAGTGATTTTTCGGATGTACAGCGTTTTTTATTAGGAGAATGTACATTGAATAATTGAGAAGCCTTACCGTGTTGGTTTGATTTGGCATCTGCATATGCGGAAATTACTGATAAAAAGGCTGAGAATACTCTTGATTTTCGGAAAAATCCTAGATTTAAAGGAAATACGGTAGAGACAAATTCAAGATTTGACAGAATTTTATTGCAAAATACATATCCGCAGCCATTTCCTGTTTTGAGCAGGTGCAACGTATTTGGCACAGCAATTTATGAGGATATAGCATTGGCAGCAAGTGATCATTATGGTGTGGTAGTAGAAATGGAATAATTTTAGGATGGTGTTATTATGTATGAGGATATTTGGAAAAAATTATACTGTGAAGCAAGAAAAGTGCAAAAAGAGAGAGTGATTTCTCCGTTTATAGAGGCAGGGGGTGTTGCAGCTGCACTTTTGACTAAGAAAGGTAGTATTTATGTTGGAGTTTGTATTGATACGGCAAGTACACTGGGAATGTGTGCTGAAAGAAATGCGATTGCTAATATGATAACAAATGGTGAGCATCAAATCGATAAAATGGTTGCGGTTGTTGGGGATGGAAGTGTTGGCGCTCCGTGTGGTGCGTGTAGAGAGTATATGATGCAATTAGATAAAGATAGTGGTGACATTGAAATACTTGTGGATTTTGAAAAGAGAAGAATCGTTCGGCTTAAAGAATTAATTCCTGATTGGTGGGGAAAAGAACGTTTTTTTTGATAGAACATATAATTTTACATAAAAGAGAATTGTTATGTGTGACAATGGATAATTTAGAAAGTGGTGTGCTATATGAAAAATGAAACAAGTAAACGGCTGCAAGACAATTTTGATAAAGACAATAAGCTGAAAAGCGAATTAAATTATGGTATTGTGGACATGGAGGCTGGGAGAGAACTTCCATTGGATGAAGCCATGGAAAAAATAACTGAGTTAAGAAATGTTTTTAGGGGGCTGGAGAAAATAGAGAAACTTGACGAAGCTACATTAGAATTATATTCTTTACTTGGTCAGGGATATAAGGCGATGCAAGAAGGTCGAGAAAGTTCCATCGATGAAGTGAAGGCGCAAATTCGGAAAAGGAGAGAACAACGTGTCAATCGTTAAGTTTGCAAAACAACGCTTTTTACCCAATTTGCCTAAAAAAGGTTGCAATTTTAGCCTGTTTTACAGCTTTTTTAGGGTAAATCAATGTGTCTAAACAACTCTTTTCGGTATGCTAGGGCTTTAACGTTGCATTTGGACGAGAAAGATTAAGAAGGAATGCAACGCTTTTGGCTTGGAAATAAGATTAGCGTTGTATGGGTGCATTATTGCAGTTTCTATAACTGGTTCCAGAAATTTTTTATCTCATCGGACGTATAGGGATTTTCGCAAAAACATTCATTTCCTAATCTGCAAAAATTGATTTATCAATTTTGTCTGCTATATTACAACGAATACTGTCAATAGTAACAGTATAGCTTGGTGTTTGAATTAAAAAACAGTATGGTTTTGAAAATAAGATATGTAGTAACAAGGAATAAAAGAATTTATTTAATGGTTGTTATTCAATTCGACACGTGTTAAAATATCTTTACGGAAAGTACCCATGACAGGGTGGTAGCCTCCCAAGTTTATGTACACCGGCTTGCCGGAATACATAGGAAGGGATGTGGCGCTTATGACAGCTTATGAAATCATTTCGATTTTTATTGGGATATTAGCCTTGCTAGTATCCTTTGGTTGTTTGATTATTGCGTTGCTTGCCTTTCTCGATAAGAGAAATAGGAACAAGCAAAAATAAAAATGCCTATCCTGTCTGACCCACAGGATAGGCAGTGTCCATAAGGACAATATTGCTATAAACTTGGAGCATCCACTTTGGAATGGGTGCTTTCTTTGTATAATCATAATAACACTCTTGTAGAAAGAATGCAAGTGGGGTTTGATAAAAAAATATCCAGCAAATTCAGTCTAAATTATTAACATTTTTCGAATTAGTCTTCTTACATTTTGGACATGCATATCTTCCCCGAACACGTTGATTTATCCCTGCCAACCATGAGCAATTGCAATGATTACATTTCCGTCCATGATTTCGTTTTGTTATAGATGCTTTATACAGATGTTCTTTTGCTCCGATAAATGGTTTAAACATGCTTCTTGCAAGAGGATATTTCTTAACTATTTCTTCTTTGTTTTCAAAAGAATAGTCACTTAAAATTCCTCCATCATTCGGCATACTCCCAAAAACTACATTCGAAACACTACTAATGGTTTTTTTCTATTTTCGATAAAAATATCGGGTGCTTCTATCAAATATGCGTTAATATTGTCTACAATATGCATTCTGTCCAATGCATAAAGACGTTTGGGCTGATTGTTATCTGTAATACTAAATCCTACAATCACACAATGAACATGTGCTTTGATTTTCGCTTCTCTGTCCCACCGAAATGTTCTATGCGCAAAATCAATATGAACACCCATCTCAAATAATGGTTTCCACAAGTTAGCTACGGTTTCACCTTGACATACAGAATTTGTTGATACTAATGCAGAACAAATCTTTGTTCCTATCATAAAATCTGCTGATTTTTTGTACCAACAAGAAACGTAGTCGAGATTACCGGCATTTTTCCACTTTGAACCGAAAACCAATAACAAATCTTCTTTTTGCTCTTTGCTCATCATACGAGCCCCTACAAACGGCGGATTTCCCGTGATATAATCCAATTCATTTTTGGCTACAACATCTTCCCAGTCCATTCGCAGAGCATTTCCCTCTACAATATTGGCATAGGACTTTAATGGGAGGAAATTAAGGCTCATATGAATAACATCCTCGGTTTCCTTCATCATTTGAGATTCTGCGATCCACAGTGCCGTTTTTGCCACTGTTACGGCAAAATCATTCACTTCAATTCCATAAAATTGTCTGATGGGTATCTGAATGGGATCGAAATCACCTTCTACATCACCTAAAGTAATTTGCCCGGACACTACTTTTTTTCCGGCGTCCACCTTTGCCTGTATGATTCTGTTTTCAAGACGGCGCAAGGAGATATATGTTTCTGTCAAAAAGTTTCCGGAGCCACATGCGGGATCTAAAAACTTTAATTCGGCAATCTTTTTCTGAAATGCATCCAGCTTAGACAGTTTCGTTTTTGTTACAGAAACCGTCTGTATTTCTTCAAATTCCTTTTCCAAATCGTCTAAAAATAATGGGTCAATGACCTTATGAATATTTTCAATCGACGTATAGTGCATACCACCGGAACGTCTTGTCTCCGGATTTAATGTGCTTTCAAAAACAGCACCAAAAATGGTAGGACTGATTTCGCTCCAGTCAAAGGATTCACTGGCATTATGTAAGAGCAAATTGTAAATGTCCTCATTTAACTGCGGAATCTCTATGTTTTCATCCGCAAACAAACCGCCATTTACATAGGGAAATGCCGATAAAGAAGCATCCATATAGGGGTCGCGGTCCTCCGGTTTCGTATCAAGCGTTTTGAACAAAGGTACTGAAAAGAGGTAACAGAAGAAGAAAAGGCGAAGGACGGAAGTTCTTCAACCACAGGAATGTTACCTGTGGATTTTTTTTTTGTTATAAAGGAAAACAGATACTAGAAAATTCAATTTAAGTACCAAATATATCATAGAATAATCTTACAGATAGGGCTATAATTAAAATAATATTTTAATCAATTTAGAAGGAGGTAATTATGCAAATAGCAAGTAGAAAAGTAATCGCAGGTCTTATGGTTTCGGCTCTTTGTATCACAACACTATCCAGCGCCGGAAGTGATGTAGAAGCAAAGGCTAAGGCTTCTCTTAAGACCAAGAAGATTTCTGTTAAGGTTGGAAAGAAAAAGAGTATATTGATCAAGAATAAAACTAAGAAACATTCTTATTCTTTTACCAGCAGTAACAAACAAGTGGCAAAGGTAACATCAAAAGGAAAGGTTACCGGAATAAAAGCTGGAAAAGCGACTATAACAGTAAAAGAAGTTTTGAAAAAAGGTAAAAAGAAAAAAGGTAAAAAGAAGAAAAGAACATTGGGAAAGGTTAAAGTTACGGTAACTGACATGAAAAAGAAGAATGTAGCAACGCCAACACCGGAAACGGTAAACAAGGCAACACCTACAGCGACACTGTCTGCAACAGCACCGGTTGAGCCGACAGCATCAGCAACGGAGACGGCAGCACCAACACCAACACCGATCGTAACGAGATCTCCTGCACCACGTCCAACATTGGCGCCTGGTATGCCGGAATTAGATAAGAACAATCTTACTGTAGCGGACTATCCGGGTATTGCATCCGATGTGCCGGATTTGGATATAATTCGTGTTGGTCAGAACTACTACATGGTAAGTACAACGATGAACCTTGTTCCTGGTGTCCCTGTTATGAAGTCGACAGATCTTGTTCATTGGGAAATTGTAAACTATGCATGTAACCGTTTCCCGGACAGGGATTTATTTAATCTTGAGAACGGACAGCAGACATATAAGAATGGTTCCTGGGCAGCATCATTAAAATACAATGAAAAAACAAAACTTTTCTATGTAATCTACAATGTTAACAATGATGGTTTTTATTGTTACACGACACCGGATATCGAGAATGGTACGTGGAAAGCATATTACATACAGACAAGTTTCCATGACCCGGCATTGATCTTTGACGGTGACGGAATGTATGTTATCTACAATGGAAATAACATTCAGAAGATTTCTTTAAAAGAATCATCGGCAGAAGGTGGAATTGGAGAAGTTGTAAAGGAAGGCGGTTCAAGGGCGCTGTTTAATAAGACATTGGGCGGATTCAAGTGGTCTTTATGGGAAGGTGCTCATGCTTATAAGATTGGTGATTACTATTACCTTATGATCATTGGTTCTTATGGAAACTGGTTCCGCAGAGAAGTATGCTATAGAAGTAAAAAATTGTATGATAGTAAGGCGTCAGACTGGGAAGCTCAATTGATCTTTGAAGGCTCTACATATGAGTATGGAACCGGTATCGCACAGGGTGGTATTGTGGACACGATCTATGGTGACTGGTATGGATTCCTTTTCCAGGATCATGATGGTCTTGGTCGTGTTCCGTCTATACTTGCTGTAAACTGGGATTATGTTGATACAAAGAATAACAAGTATTATCCAGACTGGCCGATGATGGGTTACTATGATGATAAAGGAAACTTTGTAAATTGTCTTGGAACAAGCCAGAAGGTTAAGAATCCACTTACTATCCAGTTGAATAAGAGTGATAAGGAAAGTTACATTGTTGGTGATGATGACTTCTCCTATCCGGATTTTAAGGAAGGTGACAGCCTAAAGAAAGTATGGCAGTGGAACCATAATCCGGATGACGCCAACTGGTCAGTAACAGAAAATCCTGGTTATTATCGAATTAAAAATGGTAAGGTAGCAGGGAATATCTGGTTTGCAAGAAACTCTCTGACACAAAGAACGGTAGGGCCTAACTTTACATCAGAGACATGCGTTTTGACAGAAAATATGAAACCGGGTGATTATGCAGGTCTTGCTGCAATCAGTGCACACTATGGAATGGTTGGTGTAAAATGCGATGAAAATGGTAACCGTTACGTATTCCAGGGCTGCAATAGTGATACGAATAGTGGTGCAAAGGCGAAGAAAGAGGATAAGATAAAAGAAAATGCTGTTTCTGAAGAAAAGATCGAAGGAAACGCACCAGTATATCTTAAAATTGAGTATGCCTTTAATACAGGCAAGACAAGAGCAGATAGAGCAAACTTCTTCTATAGTTTAGATGGAGAGAATTGGAAGAGCATAGGCGAAACATTCTCACTTGGATTTGATACTGCGACAACATTTATGGGAACAAGAAGCTGGCTTGTAAATTATGCAACAAAAGAAGCTGGTGGATATGTTGATTTTGATTATTACAAAGTAAAATAAAATGATACCATTTCTGCCGGCAAGATTGTCTTGCCGGCAGTTTTTTTATTGTGCGCCTTGCGGCGCACGTTTCTAATGGGCGAAAGTCCCTAATCCGCCCTAGTAGTGGGAAGGATACAGCCAAAGACAAGGGTGTCCATCGTGAGGTGGAATCTGAAGAAAGTCGGATGGCAAATCTCTGGTCTGACGAACAGAAATCACATCAGGCTATAGTTAAGGATAAGGTTGCAATACAAACTAAAGTCCAATAACTACTCGGAATTAACTATGGTAAATGTGGCAGATAGGTGGAGGGAAAGAAACGTGTGGTGCCAAGGGAGGCCTTGTCAACAAGAATCGTAAAAAATGAAAATTTGTTAGAATTTTGGTTAGAACAAATGGAATTTTTGCAGTTTTTCAGAAAGAAAAAGGCTGAAAAACACTCATAAAATAGAATGTTTTCAGCCTTGGAATCGAAGTGCATACAAGCGTTTCTCCGAAACGCTTGTCCCACGGCTATCGCCGTATATACGCGGATTGTGATGCGTCTGCCTGCGAGCAAGCTCGCGTCAGCCGCCCACACCCCTCTATGCACTTCTCTTAGCTATCGTGCGGATAACAGGACTTGAACCTGCACGGGATTCCCCACTAGAACCTAAATCTAGCGCGTCTGCCAATTCCGCCATATCCGCAAACAAGTGAAATTATAACAGACAGGAGATAGGCTTGTCAAATTTATTCGTGCAAAATGGGAAAGATAGTGTTATACTTATTACAAATGATGTTGGAAATAAAGAGAGAAAGGACGATGAGAGTATGGGAGCATTAGTAGCACTTGGTGTATTTACGGCGATTGCCATTGTGGCAGTGATTGTTGTGGTTGCTGCGGTAGCTGCGATTGTGGCAGGCGTTACGGATTCGACCAAAGAAGAAGAGGTATAAAGGATGGAACGGTCAAAGAAAACTTCATTTGATTTTTATATGCTGCCACTGGTTCTTGCCGTGGCAGTTGTTCCCTTATTGACAATGATGACTTCGTATTCATCGGGAATTGGGAAATATACATGGGCGTCCGGCGGTTCATTTGTTGATTTTTTTCTTGGCTTTAAGCGGGGGGCACTGATTCTTTTAGGAGCTGTGATTATTATTTTGTTTTGTGCTGCGCAGTGGATGCGGGTGCAGGCAAAAGCGGTGTGGACGACTAAAAATCAGAAAATTGTTTTGATTTTGCTGGCAGTATTTTGGGGTGTTACCGCAATATCGGCATTGCTTGCGGATGAAAAAATAGATGCGTTATTCGGTGGATTTGAGCAAATGGAAGGGATACTTGTGGTGACTGCTTATGTTGCTCTTTTTTGTCTTGCTTATTTTCTTTTATCGAGTGAAAATAAAATTCAAGTGATTGTACATGCGCTATTAATTGGGTCGCTGATTCTTTCTGTTTTAGGGGCGTTACAGGCTTTTGGTGTGGATTATCTGGCAAATGATGTCACAACGCCATTTTTTACCATGTTTATGCATACGCTGCCTAAGAAGTTTAATGGAATTACGGCAAGTTTTGGAAAAGGGGTTTCTTATGCAACACTTTACAATCCTAATTATGTTGGGTCCTATGTGGCACTTGTGCTTCCGCTTACCATTTATGAGGCGGTACAGGATGAAAAAAACAGATATAAAATTGTGGCGGCGGCATCCGCTGTGTGCCAGCTTATTATGCTAAAGGGTTCCGGTTCGCTTGCCGGGATGGTTGGTGTAGGTGCGGCAGTATGCGTGGCGGTGTTGTTTTTGTTTTCGGATATCCATAAAAATGGGAAGATTCTTTGTGGCGTATTTGTTGTGGCAGTCGGACTTGTAGCTTTGTTTTTGTGGAAAAATCCGACATTCTTTCGCTCTGTCATAAAGGGAAATGGAGAGCCGTGCAGCAGCCATATTTCTTCTATGATTTCAGATGGCACGAGTGTGAAAATTACATTGCATTCAGGGAAAATGATTACGCTTCGGTGGGATGCCGATGCAACGGTTTACGAATTTGAGGCTTTGAATGAGAATGGAAAAAAGATTGAAATGACAGGCGATTCCTTCAGTGGTGTTAAGTTAAAAGGGGATGCGTATCAGGGACTTTTGTTTGAGGCGACTAAGCGTCAAATTACGTATCAAGAACAGAAAACTTATTTTGATGTATTGCGTCTTACGGTGGATGATAAATATTCGTGGGATTTTGCTATGCTTGGTGTGGGGCTGCGTTACATTAACGGAGTTGGGAAGCCGGATATGCTTCACTATGTGGAATCTTTTGGTATGGAAGGACATTATGATTTTGCGTCAAACCGTGGCTATATCTGGTCGCGCACATTTCCGTTGTTGAAGCGTGCATTACTTCTTGGTGTAGGTCAGGATAATTTTGCGTATGCATTTCCGAATGATGATTATGTAGGAAAAGTGAATTGTGGTTTCAATGAACAGATTGTTACAAAGCCACATAATATGTACTTGCAGATTTGGGTTCAGGATGGACTGCCTGCGCTGCTTGCATTTTTAGCGTTGTATCTGTTGCTTTTTTGCAGAACCATCCGTAAATGTTTCAAAAAAGGAAAATGGAATCATAGTCAGAAAATTTCTTTGGCATTTCTGTGTGGAGTTAGCGGATATTTTGTGGCGGGGCTTGCCAATGACTCATCCATCTGCGTGGCACCGGTATTTTGGGTTTTGTTTGGGGTGGCGTTTGCTGTTTTACGCAACGAATAAAAATTTTTGAAAAAATTAGCACTCACCTCTTGACAGTGCTAACAACGAGTGCTATATTATAACTGTGTTATAGATATGATAGAACATACAAGAGATTGTATTTCACTGAAACTGAAGGGAGTGAACGACATGAACATTAGTAAATTTACACAGAAATCAATGGAGATTGTAAATAATCTTGAAAAGACGGCATACGATTTTGGAAATCAGGAGCTGGCGCAGGAGCATTTGTTATACAATATGCTGACGGTCGATGACAGCTTGATTGTCAGTCTGTTAAAGAAGATGGACATTGACCCGGTCGTTTTCCAGGCGCAGGTGGAAGGCTTGATTAATAAACGACCAAAAGTAGAAGGCGGTCAGATTTACGTTGGCAATGATTTGAATAAAGTTCTGATTTATGCCGAAAACGAAGCAAAGGCAATGGGTGACGAATACATTTCCGTGGAGCATTTGTTTTTAAGTATGCTTCGCAAAGCATCACCGGAGATAAAGAAGTTATTTAAGGAATTTAACATTGACAGGGAAAGATTTTTGCAGGCTCTTTCTCAGGTGCGTGGCAATCAGAAGGTGACGACGGATAATCCGGAGGCAGTTTACGAGAGTCTGTCTAAGTATGGAACGGATTTGGTGGAGCAGGCAAAGGATCAGAAATTAGACCCGGTAATTGGACGAGATGAAGAAATTCGTAACATGATTCGTATTTTGTCACGAAAGACGAAAAATAATCCCGTTCTGATTGGTGAACCGGGTGTTGGTAAAACTGCCGTAGTTGAGGGATTAGCACAGCGTATCGTGCGCGGCGATGTGCCGGAAGGCTTGAAAAACAAACAGGTATTTGCGCTGGATATGGGTGCTCTGGTAGCCGGTGCGAAGTACCGCGGTGAGTTTGAGGAACGTCTGAAGGCAGTGCTTGAAGAAGTGAAGGAAAGCGATGGACAGATTATTTTGTTTATCGACGAACTTCATACGATTGTCGGTGCCGGAAAGACAGATGGTGCAATGGATGCCGGCAACTTGTTAAAGCCAATGCTGGCACGTGGCGAGTTGCACTGTATCGGTGCGACAACATTGGATGAGTACCGTATGTATATTGAAAAAGATGCAGCTTTGGAACGTCGTTTCCAGCCGGTAATGGTGGAAGAACCGACGGTAGAAGATACGATTTCAATTTTGCGTGGATTGAAAGACCGCTATGAAATTTTCCATGGAGTGAAAATTACCGACGGTGCACTTGTGACAGCGGCAACACTGGCAGACCGTTACATCACGGACCGTTTCCTGCCGGATAAAGCAATTGATTTGGTAGATGAGGCGTGTGCACTGATTAAGACAGAACTTGACTCGCTGCCGACGGAACTCGATGAGACCCAGCGAAAGATTATGCAGCTGCAGATTGAGGAAGCGGCGCTGAAAAAAGAAACTGATAACTTGAGTAAGGGACGTCTTACCGAACTGCAGAAAGAGTTAAGTGAACTACAGGAAGATTTTTCGGTTAAAAAGGCACGCTGGGACAATGAGAAGGCAGCCGTTGATAAAATCCATCAATTGAAAACGGAGATAGAAAATACGAATAATCAGATTGAGATGGCGAAAAACAGCGGTGATTTGGAGCGTGCATCGGAACTTGAATATGGCGAACTGCCACGTTTGCAGCAATTGATGGACGAAGCGGAAAATGCGGCTAAAGCAAGTGACCAGCAAATGGTACACGAAAGCGTTTCGGACGAAGAAATTGCTCAGATTATTTCTCGCTGGACAGGAATCCCGGTTGCTAAATTAACAGAGTCGGAGAGAAATAAGACACTGCATCTGGATGATGAACTTCATAAGAGAGTGATTGGACAGGATGATGGTGTGACAAAAGTGGCAGATGCGATTATTCGTTCTAAAGCAGGTATTAAAGACCCAACTAAGCCGATTGGTTCATTTCTCTTTATGGGACCTACCGGTGTTGGTAAAACCGAGCTGGCAAAGAGCCTTGCCGAGTGTTTGTTTGACAATGAAGCCAATATGGTTCGTATCGACATGAGTGAATATATGGAGAAATATTCCGTGTCCCGTCTGATTGGAGCGCCTCCGGGATATGTTGGTTATGAAGAGGGCGGGCAGTTGACCGAGGCCGTGCGTCGCAGACCATATTCAGTTGTCCTTTTTGATGAGATTGAAAAGGCACATCCTGATGTGTTTAATGTTTTGCTGCAAGTGCTGGATGATGGACGAATCACGGATTCACAGGGCCGTACGGTGGATTTCAAAAACACCATTTTGATTATGACATCAAACCTTGGCGCAGAATTTTTGCTGGATGGCATTGATGACAATGGAAACATTTCTTCTGAGGCAGAGGAACTTGTGATGTCGCAGTTGAAAAATCATTTCCGACCGGAGTTTTTGAACCGTCTGGATGAGATTGTTATGTTTAAGCCTCTTTCAAAAAGCGATATCCGAGGCATCATTGATTTGCTTGTCAAGGATATTAACCGCAGAATTGAGGATAAAGAAATCTCTCTTACCGTTACCGATAAGGCGCTTGATTATATTGTGGAAAAAGCATACGATCCGGTTTATGGTGCGAGACCGTTGAAGCGGTATTTGCAGAAAAATGTCGAAACTCTGCTGGCGAAGAAGATGCTTGCGGATGAAGTGGCAGTAGGAGATGTGCTTTCTCTGGATGTGGAAAATGATGTCTTGGTAATTTGTAAGGCTGATTAAAACAAAATAATACTTTTTTTGAAAAAACTATAAGGAGATAGGAATATAATTGGTTCTTATTGAATTATAGTTTTTTCTTATGTATACTCTTATTGGTGGGGGGATTTTGAATAATTAAATTTTTTTTCAAAAATATAAAACTTTTATCAAACTTCACTTGTCTTATAGGTAAAAGACACAGAAAGGAAGGATGAAAATGAAAACGAAAATGAGAGGTTTTGTGGCTTTACTAATGGCTGCGATGATTATGGCGGGGATGATTCCGGCGCACAGCGAGGCAAAGAAGGTTACCTATTATAGGACTAAAAAGGTTTTTCTTCAGACAAAGGAAACCAAAATAGTAAAGACGACAAAGAAAATCAAAAAGGTTGTAGGTGTGAATCAGACACTGAAAGGTGTGGCAAAAGGAAAGAAAATTTCCGGTAAAAAAATCAAGTTTACGCCCGGGAAAGCCAGTGGCAATACAGGACTTGATGAAGAGGATATTATGGTAACGTATACGAATGGCAAAAAGCAGAAATTTATTGTAAAAACCGTAAATCCATATTTGGAGAAGATTGCTAAAAAACTTCGCCCCCTTGTGAAGAACCCAGACGAAGGACTTCGGATTATTGCCCATGAATATGAACAGTGTTATCAAACAGGAAAAAAGGATTATTTTGAAAATTTAAAAAGTAATCCGCGCGCATATAAGAACATGCTGAAGCGTACGGCAAATAAGAAATATACTTATGAATGGACTGCGTTAGAGAACTTTGGTGGCGAGTGTACCGTGGATGACATTATTAAAAAGGCGACGAAGTCACAGAAAATTGCTCTTATTTTAGAAACGTACTGCGACATGAATATGAAGTATAATAAAGATTCAAAGGGCAGACCGGTTCATGGCGAAGGCGGTGTGAAAAACCGATATAAGGCAATTTATCAGGGAACTTATAAAGGTGTCTGCGGGGAATCGTCCGAACGCTTGTATGAAATTTGCGAAGTGATTGGCGTTAAAGCAGGATTGGCGAGCAATCCAAAGGAGAACCATGAATGGCTTTGCATCGCCGCTGTTGACAAAAACGGCAAAAAATACTGGCAGGGGGTTCCGGCAAGCTCTTACGCAAGATGTTTATTGTGGAAAACAAAAGTGGGAACCGATGGATTTGATTGGGAAGTAAGCAAAAAAAGTTATGGAAAAGATATCTTTAATGTAGTAATTCGAAGAACATATGCAGAAGAGTAAGGAGGAAATGAGAAAAATGGAACAGTATGCAGAAGCGGTGGCAAGTGCGCTGGCAGGAAATCAGGAAGGATATGACTTTTTATATCAGAGTACCTATCAGAAAAAGTTTTTCATTGCGAAAAAATATATGGGAAATGACATGGATGCGCAGGATGTTTTACAGGATGCCTATGTGCAGGCATTTACAAAATTAAATACCTTGCAGGACTATCAGAAATTTCCGAATTGGTTTGGAATGATTGTTGCAAATACGGCGAAAAATGCGCTTCAGAAAAAGAAAATGCTGTTCTTCTCCGACCTAGAAGGTGTAAATGAAGAAGGTGAAGCAATGGAATTAAATATTATGGATACCGATGCGAGCCGCCAGCCGGAAATTGCTTACACAGAAAAAGAAACGCAGGAAATGGTTCATGAAATGTTAGATACACTGCCGGATGACCAGAGAATGTGTATTTTGATGTTTCATTTTGAGGGGGCGAGTATTCGTGAAATTGCGGAGGCAATGGAATGTTCGGAAAATACTGTGAAATCCCGTTTGAATTATGGGCGCAAGGCAATTAAAAAGAAATCCGAGGAATTGCAGAAAAAAGGCTACAAACTCTACAGTATGGCACCACTTCCGCTTCTTCTTTTCCTGCTTCGCAAAGAAGAGCAGGCATTTTTACAAAACGCTGGCTTTGTGATTCCATCAGCTGCGTCGGTAATGAATCAGGGAGCAAAGATTGCAAAACAAGCTTCCAAAGGTTTTTTAAAGACTGTTGCAGGAAAAGTTACGATGACAGTTGCCGGTTTGGCTGCAATTGGTAGTATAGGAACCGGTATTTTCTTTGGGGCAAATGCGTTGCAGGAAAAACGGACGGCACCGACGCCGGCTCCGGAGCAGCAAGTCCAAGCAACCGCCACAGAGACTCCGACAGCGACACCGGAACCGACACAGACGCCGGTTCCGATAGCGGATAGATGGCGGGATGCCTATCGGAAAATACTAAGTAAGAAATTGAAAGTGAAGGGCTATACCGAAAACGGAAAAACAGGATATGTATCCGATTACAGCTATTTTCTTTATGATGTAAATGGTGACAACATTCCGGAACTGATTGTAACGTGTTTAGGAATTAATTTTGGAACCGGAAAGTATGGCTATCTTGCCCGTTTTTATTCTTACTCCGAAGAAAAGGGTGCATATGTGGCGGGGGAGGTAGACGAGTTGACGGCACGGACTGAATTTTATTACCGGCCGGGAAAAAAAGGTTTGATTATCGAAAGCGGTATTGTGAATATGGGCGAAATACCGGCACAATATGAGGGCGATATGACTGCCTGTGCGATAAAAAACGGTAAGCTTGTCACAAAAGAAAAATCGTACACGTGTGATGCGGAGGAGACAAATAAAGATAAGTACCGTCCAAAAGGAATAAAGACGATTTCATCGGATTCGATAAAAAACAGAAACGATTTATCCGGACTTAAGGTGGCTTATGAAAAATATAAAGAGGCATAAAGATGAAAGAATTATTGAGAAAGTTAAGTATTATGGCAGGGACTTATTATATAAATATTCACGGAACAATCCGGTGGAGCAGTAATGACAGAGACATAGTTACTATGTCCGGCAATGGAATGGCAACCGGAAAAGGCATTGGTTACACAACGATCTATGCTTCTTCCATGGATGGAAGCAACAAGAGCCAGAGCACGACAGTCGTGGTGAAACCAGCTAAGATTGCCATGAAGAGCGTGAAACTTGCGAAGACTTCCAAGAGAAAAATCGCCATTAAGGTGAAGGGCAGCTCACGAGTATGTGAACTGCCCTTTTAAAAAAATGCAGAAATCTATTTGCAGAACTGTTTGTCGAAATCCGGGTTGTACGCATAGAAGTTTTTCTTGTTCAAATCATCCTGCAGCAGACGAAGGCTTTCACCAAAGCGCTGGTAGTGCACCAGTTCGCGTTCACGCAGGAAGCGAATCGGATCGCAGACATCCGGGTCTTTTACAAGACGCAGAATGTTATCATAGGTCAGTCGAGCCTTCTGCTCTGCCGCCATATCTTCATGCATATCAGCAAGTGGGTCACCGGTTGACTGAATGCTGGTTGCGCTCCAAGGCTCACCGGATGCAGCCTGTGGCCAGATGCCGATGGTGTGGTCGATATAATAAGGGGCAAATCCCTGTTCTTCCAATTCTTTTGCGTTTAAGTTTTTCGTGAGCTGGTGAACAATGGCACAAATCATTTCCATGTGAGCGAGTTCCTCGGTACCGATATCCGTAAGCACACCGGCTACTTTTCGGTTTGTGTTGGAATAGCGCTGGGAAAGGTAACGCATGGCAGCGCCTAATTCTCCATCGGGTCCACCCAGCTGACTGATTATTACTTTTGCCAATTTTGCATTCGGCGTTTTGATATTGACCGGGTATTCCAGTCGTCGTTCATACGTCCACATCAGCTGCACCCCCCTTCCCATGGCCACGGTTCATCGGTCCAGGTCCAGCCATCGTTTGTATCAATACCGGTTAAAAATAACGGTCCGCAGTGTTTTTCGTAATCGCAGACGGCTTCTTTGTACATCTGCTGGTAACGGTTGAAATAATCCATTGCCTTGCCATCGCAAGGATGAGTATCCAGGTACATACCGGCGTCAATCATGCAGAATCCGGCCTCACGTACAGCGGTCATTTTCTGATGTTTTGAATGTCTGTTTTGATTCATCAATAAACACCTCGCCTTCCACAGGAGTTGTTTTGCATATAGGGCTGTCGGTTATGGCAGCCACAAGAACTGGAATGGGAGTGGTTTTGACTGCGGTCTGCCTGGCAGGCAGCCTGTGCACCAACAAATGGAAAAACTAAATCTTCGAAAATGGTGCCGTGTCTTAAGGCACATTCGCCCTCCATGACATTTTCAAAAGTCTGCCATGGGACATATGCCATTGCTAATGGTTTCTTTGAAAGATTCATAGAAACTCCTTTTTTTGTTTTTACTATATATTATGTAGAAAAATGTCGAATGTGAAAAAAATAAAATTTATTGAGAAAAAGTATTGACAAGCAAAGATAAATGATATATAGTAATAACAGTAACAGTTACTATTATCAAAAAGGAGCGTGAGATATGGCTGGACTCAAGTATAGCAGGCAGCGGGAAGCTGTGTTAGTCTATCTGCGTTCAACAAAGTCTCATCCGACTGCGGAGCAGGTATATCAGAAAATCAGAGAAGAATTTCCTAAGATAAGTTTAGGAACGGTATACCGAAATTTAAACTTATTAGCAGACTGTGGTGAGATTTTGCGATTGAACTGTGGTGACGGGGTAGAGCATTTTGATGCAACGACCACCCCACACAATCACTTTGTTTGTCGTCGTTGCGGACAGGTAATCGATTTGGAAGCCGACTGGGATTTTGAATTGGATACCAAGATGGATGACGAGTTTCCCGGAAAAATAGAAGGACATGAAATCTATTTTTACGGCATCTGTAAAAAATGTTTATAAATCACAAAAGTGGTTAAACTAATTTATCAAAAGGAGAGTGTATTAGTATGAAGAAATTTGTATGCAGCGTATGTGGATATGTTCACGAAGGAGACAGTGCACCGGAGCAGTGCCCGGTTTGCAAGGCACCGGCAGAAAAATTCAAAGAGCAGACTGGCGAAAGAGAATGGGCAGCAGAACATGTAGTAGGAGTTGCTAAGGGTGTCAGCGAAGACATCGTAGCTGATCTTCGTGCAAACTTTGAAGGAGAATGTTCAGAAGTAGGAATGTATCTTGCTATGGCAAGAGTGGCTCATCGTGAAGGCTATCCGGAAGTAGGTCTTTACTATGAAAAAGCAGCTTGGGAAGAAGCAGAGCATGCGGCAAAATTCGCAGAACTTCTTGGTGAAGTAGTAACGGACTCTACAAAGAAAAACCTGCAGATGCGTGTTGACGCTGAAAATGGCGCAACAGCAGGCAAATTTGACCTTGCAAAACGTGCCAAAGCAGCAGACTTAGACGCTATCCACGACACTGTTCATGAAATGGCAAAAGACGAAGCAAGACATGGCAAAGCATTCGAAGGATTGTTAAAGAGATACTTTGGCTAAGCTCCAAGCCATGCATAAAAATAGAAGCAGCCATTCATTGTGAGTTCACTCACAAATGAATGGCTGCTTCTATTTTTATATACGGCGCGAGCCGTCCATGAGCCCGCTAGGGCGAATGGAGCAGGGCTTGGAGCAAAGAGAAGAGGGCGCGAGCCGTCCATGAGCCCGCTAGGGCGAATGGAGCAGGGCTTGGAGCAAAGAGAAGAGGGCGCGAGCCGTCCATGAGCCCGCTAGGGCGAATGGAGCAGGGCTTGGAGCAAAGAGAAGAGGGCGCGAGCCGTCCATGAGCCCGTCAGGGCGAATGGAGCAGGGCTTGGAGCAAAGAGAAGAGGGCGCGAGCCGTCCATGAGCCCGTCAGGGCGAATGGAGCAGGGCTTGGAGCAAAGAGAAGAGGGTGCGAGCCGTCCATGAGCCCGCTAGGGCGAATGGGGCAGGGCTTGGAGCAAAGAGAAGAGGGCGCGAGCCGCTTTCGTTTTATACTTGAAGAACCAATTGTTTTGTGGTATAATTTATTCTCGAGCAATGCTCGATAGGGGGATTTTTACAGTAAGAGACCCTGGTAAGGATTTATAGTAAAGGAGATAAGTAACATGAACAGTAAAGTAAAGGGCGTTTTACAGGTCTTACTGGTTCTTGTGCTGATTGCAGCGTTTGCGTTTGTAGCAGCAAGGGGAATTGGTGGCGCACACCGAGGAAGCGCAAAGAACATTCGTCTTGGATTGGATTTGGAAGGTGGCGTGAGTGTCACATATCAGGCTTACAAGACTGATAGTACCGGTAAGAGAACCGGTGAACAGCCAACTGACAAAGACATGGCGGACACGATTTACAAGATGCAGAAACGTGTGGAAACATTAGAGAGCACGGAAGCTGCAGTATATCAGGAAGGTAGTGACCGTGTCACAATCGATATTCCGGGTGCCAGTGATTCAGAAGAGGTTTTGAAGGAACTTGGTAAAGCTGGAGCGCTTTATTTCATTTTGTATTCAGATCTGAAGACTGAAAAAGGCGGCACACCAAACGAAGGTGATAAAGTCGTTTACGACAAATCGAAAGTCCTTTTGACCGGTGACATGATTGGTGAGGCAACTTCCGGCAGCAGACAGCAGGAAGGCACCGGAAAGACTGAATATGGTGTTTCTATTAAGTTCGCAGGCAAAGGAATTAAGAAATTTGCTAAGATTACCGGAGAGCATGTTGGTGAGCAGCTTGCTATCGTATATGATGAGAAATTGGTTTCTGCACCAAACCTGAAAGAAGAGATTTCAGGCGGTGAGTGCTGGATTTCGGGAAGCTTTACTTCTGAGTCCGCAGAGCAGCTTGCTTCTACCGTACGTATCGGCGCTCTTCCATTGGAACTTGAGAATATTCATGGTAACGTAGTAGGAGCAACACTGGGAAGTCAGGCATTGAAATCCAGTTTGTTTGCCGGCGTTGTTGGTTTGATTCTCGTAATCATTTTCATGATTGTTATGTACCGCATCTCCGGTGTGGCAGCCAGTATTGCATTGATTTTCTATGTAGGTGCTATGCTGCTTGCACTGAATGGTTTGAATGTAACATTGACCCTGCCTGGTATTGCGGGTATTATCCTGAGTATTGGTATGGCGGTGGATGCAAACTGTATTATATTTACACGTATCCGCGAGGAATTGGCAACCGGCAAGACGGTAGCGTCTGCGATTGATAATGGATTTTCCAAAGCGATGTCTGCCATTATCGATGGTAACGTAACAACTTTGATTGCTGCTTTGGTACTGTATCTCAAGGGTTCCGGTACGGTAAAAGGTTTTGCGATGACACTTGGTATTGGTATTGTGTTGTCTATGTTTACTGCTTTGTTTATTACAAAACTTTTGATGAAAGCATTCTGTGCACTGGGTATGACAAATACTTCAATGTATGGTATTCAGAAAGAGCGTAAGACAATTAACTTTATTGGTAACTGGAAGAAATATGTTGTTATTTCCGGAGCTGTTGTTGTAATCTGTGTGGCAGGACTTGTTGTCCGTGCTGCTTCCGGTGGTCCATTATTTAACTATAGTTTAGATTTTGCCGGTGGTAACTCAACATCTGTTGACTTGTCTAAGACTGTAACCGATGAAGATAAACAGAAAGCAGAAGATACTGCAAAATCTGTTATTGGAAGCGGTAAGAGTGTTGAAATTTCGGTTGCTGATAATACAAAGATTGTTGTTCGTACTGAGGAACTCAGTGAGCAGAAGTCGGAAGAATTGAAAGCAACGATGGCGAAAACATTTGGCGTGGATGAATCTACAAAAATTGAGTCCGAGTTCATCAGTGGTTCTGTCAGTGATGAAATGAAAGTGGATGCAGCTGTAGCAACTCTGATTGCGACACTTTGTATGTTGCTTTATATCTGGATTCGCTTCCGTAAACTTTCAACCGGTATCAGTGCTGTTTTGGCACTTGTTCATGATGTAATTGCTGTGCTGACTGTTTATGTAGTGGCAAGCGCATTTATTCCGGTCGGAAGTACCTTTATTGCATGTATGCTTACGATTGTCGGATACTCCATCAACGATACCATCGTAGTATTTGACCGTATTCGTGAGAATAAAGCTAAGGCTACGTCAAGAACAAGCCTTGCAGAAATTATTAACAAGAGTATTACAGAAACATTGTCTCGTTCCATTAATACTTCGGTAACTACCTTTATCATGGTATTTGTATTGGCAGTATTCGGTGTAGATTCCGTACGCCAGTTTGCAATTCCGTTGATTGTAGGTATTATTTCCGGATGTTATTCATCAGTATGTGTAGCATCACCATTGTGGTATGTTCTTTCTGGAAAAGGAGAAAAAGAGCAGAAAGCAGTCACTTATTCAAAGAAGAAAAAATAATTCTTTGTGAATAAATATGGGAACAAGAAAAGAAGAAACTACAAATCGGGAAACAGTAATGTTCATGCGAATGATAGTTTCTTCTTTTTCGTATGACGAACAAAAGATGTCAAAAAGTTGATAATTAGACACAATCTATGTTATACTACCAATACAGTCTGCATAAGAGACAAAGGAGGATTCCAGTACATGGCAAAGGGAGATAAGAAGAAAAAGAAAAAAGAGGTCATTGAACTGACGCCGGCGGAACGGTTTGTCCAGTTAAAGACGCTAAAGAGAGCGACAAGATGCCTTTTAGTAGATGAAGATGTTTATCGTATCTACGTGCGTCTTACAAAAGATTTCGCACAGATGGATGAGCTAGGTAAAGAGACTCCGTTTGAAGGATGTGAAGAGTGTGCTGCGTTAAGTGAAGAATGTGCTGCTCTTGCAAAAGAATGGGAAAAGAAACTGCCGGCAGAAAAAGAAGTAATTTCACGAACTGTTACGACAACAGTGAAGAAGCAGGAAGAAGACGACAATAAGAAAAAAGGAATTGTAAAATGGATTGTACTTGCGGTTATTGTTGCAATGATTGTCTGCTATAATGTTCCTGCAACTCGTTATCAGTTAGCCGGACTTTCTGCAAAAGTTGGTTTTGATAAATGGGCATCGTCCACATACGAAAAACTGGGCGATTATAAAGATTGTAAAAACCAGATTATTTCTCTTGAAAAAAAAGCCATTGAAAAAGTGAAAATTGGTGGCGTTGTGAAGTTTGGAACTTGTGACTGGATGGTTTTGGAGCGTACAGATGGTAAAGCTCTGCTTACAAAATATATGGCAGATAATAAACATCCCTACCATGATAAATCAGAAAAGGTTACATGGGAGAGTTGTGCGCTGCGAAAGTATCTGAATGGTGAATTCCTTGAGGACGGTAAATTTACACCGGAGGAATTGGCGATGATTTTGACTACAAATGTTGAAAATGTTGCAAACGAAGAGTTTGGGACGGACGGTGGCAAGAATACGCAAGATAAAGTATTTTTGATGAATGAGCCGGAGTTTACCAAGTATAAGAAGAAACTGAAAGCAAAGGCAAAGACAATGCGGCTGCGTACACCGGGCAAAGATGCCACGGCAACGACGTATGTTTCTGCACTGGGGGATATTATTACCTATGGTTTCCCGGTGGACGAAAATGGTGCCTGCATACGTCCGACGATGTGGGTAAATTTGAAGTAAGGATGCCTATGTTTTGCCACGATTGCATGATTAAATGTAACTGTTCGGTAAAGGACAGTTACATTTTTTTAGGAAGGAAGCGTAAAATATGAAGTGTAAAAAAAGAATACTATTGTTAGCGCTGTTACTTTTTTCCACTGTATTAATTGGTGGGATGAATGTTCAGGCAAAGAAAAAGACGAAGCCAAAGTCATTGAAAAAAGCAAAAATTACTTTGGCAAAGAGCAGTTATACATATAATGGAAAAGCAAAAAAACCAGCTGTTACCGTAAAACTTGGTAAGAAAAAACTGAAAAAAAACAGGGATTATACGGTCAAGTATACAAAAAATAAAAATGCCGGAACGGCGAAAGTTACAATTAAAGCCAAGAAGGCTAAAAAAGGGAAAAAAGCCAAATATAAGGGCAGCAAAAGCAAAACTTTTAAGATAAAAAAAGCAAGTCGTTTGCTAGTACCGGACAAAGCAGCATATTCAGCCGTTGAAGGAGATGGTTCATTTTCGATTGTAGCTAAACCATCGAAAGGCGGTGGAACAGTAACATATGCCTGCGCGACAACTGGTGTGATCAAAGTCACGAAAGCCGGTAAGGTTACGATTGTTAAAACCTTTGATAAGACATGTAAAACATTGTCCAAGCAGACAAAAGACACGATTAAGAAAGTTTCGACAAAGGTAACCATGAGTGTGCCAGCAACGGCAAATTATAAGGCAGCTTCGACTTCTGTTACCGTTACGATTAACAAAAAACCGGTACGTGTTTTCAGTACCTATGACAGTATTAATAAATACAGCTATCCGTCGAAGAGTCCACTGTCTCCGGGATTTACTAATTATAAAAAACTGACAGATTTAAAATGGACGATTGTGGATAAATACCAGATGCCGGGTCTTGCACCGACAGCAGATGAGGACTGGACAAAAAATTATATTCAGTGTAACAATCTCTGCCCGCAGGGTGTCTGTATGGCAGGAAATTATATGCTTACGACGGCATACTGCATGGATGATTTGCACAATAGCTGCATTTTCGTTTACAACAACAAGACGGGCGAATTTTTAAAGACGCTAGTTTTAAAAGACCAGAAGAGCCACGTGGGTGGAATTACTTATGATGAGAAAAATAAAAACATCTGGGTCTGCCACTCAAACAAAGATAAAACGACAGGAATGTATTCACTTGAGCGCATTACGTTGTCGGATTTGGTGAAATATGCGACAGGCAAAAAAGAATATACGTCGTCCGGTAAAGTGGAACTACATCAGATTCCAACAAAACCATCGACGATTTCCTACAATAAAAAGGACGGTTATCTGTGGGTGGCACAGTTTAGTGTGGCACCGGTTGCAGGTGACACCTCGGAGGATGAAGATACGGATGAAGAAGTAGAGGAAAATGATACCGGTGCACCGCGTATGTATGCATATGAGTACGATGCAAAGACAAACGAATTAAATCAGGTTCGTATTGTTACGAATCCTGCTGAAGAGGATTATCTGGGAATCCAGACAAAAGAAGTACAGACAGAAGCAACCGGAGAAAATGAGGCAAAGACAAGTGTTCAGGTTGCAACAGTGTACTCTTCTTCCTCTGTTTTACTTGCGGAAAAAGGAAGCTCTGCTACAGCAAAAGAAAAGCTGAAAAAAGGAGATGTTATTTACTCGGTTAATAATGAGCTGATTACAAGTGTAAAACAGCTTTCGGAATTACTGGAAAAATGTACGAAAGGAACTGCGGTAACGCTGGAAATTCACCGTACAATTCCGGCACAAACCGAAGGTGCGGAGCCGACAGAGCAGATTTTGACTGGAAAAATTATTTTGGATGTCCGTGGCAATGTGTTGTACCGCAGCACACCGAATTATGTGCAGGGAATTACATTCTCCGGAGACCGTACAATCTTTAGCTGTTCCTATGGAAGAAACAGTACAAAGAAGAGATTTATATCGGAATTACAGGTATATAACCGTGCGGATGCGACCGACGATACAATGCTTGGCGAGTTAGAACTTGCTGTGGCACTGCCGCCAATGGTAGAGGAAGTAGAAGTTGTGGGAGATGAAGTGTATATGATATTTGAATCCGCTGCCACCACGTATCTGGAAGGAACGGATGGCAAGGGTCAGAGTACCTGTCCGATTGACAAGATGATTGCCGTAAAACTCGGACTTGATTCGATAAAATAGAAATGTAAATAGAAAATTTAAGGGCGATTCCACAAAACAGCTAATGTGCCATTTGACACGCTGATGCTTCCCTTTCTGCCGGTAAACTCATTGCTGACACCAAGAGGAAATGAATTTGTGAGGGTCGCCCCTTCTACTTCATAATGAAATCCCTGAATGGTGACATTTGTGCTCACATCGCTCAAAGAAAAGACAGAACATATGTTTCCTGTGGTGTTTTCCGGTAAATCTTTTCCGAATGAAATGACGCCGTTTGTGACAACTTTTAGTGCATAGCCGTCTCCAATTAAGGTTCCGACGGCATTATGCCGGTTTAAGAATGTAAGCGTCTGAATATTAGCTAATGTGTGGTCTAAGCGGCCGCCTAAACCGCCATAAATTTCAAAATTTGTGTATCCTTTTTCCAAACCAAGACGTGCGGCAAGCATCATGTCCGTATCATCTTTTTCTTTTGGGTGGCGGATGCAGTCGGATGGCAGATTGCTGGATGCCGAAACGGAATCAAAGTCACCAAGCACATAGTCGGCACGCAGCCCGATTTTTTCTAAATAGTTAAAGCCGCCATCAACAGCGATGACCAAATCATCTTTTCCTAATTCGATATGGCAGGGGGATTGTTCCCCTGCCCCAAATAAATAACAGACTTTTGTATCCACTATTTCTGACCTCTTTCAATAACAAGCGCAGCATCCTCTAGATAGGAGCAATCCAAATCCTCTACCGTGCCGTTGTCGCAGGCAGAAGCAAGTGACGGGTTAATTGGCATCTGGGCGAGTACCGGTACATGGTATTCTTCAGCAATTTCACCGATGTGGCTCTCGCCAAATACATGAATTTTCTTACCGCAGTCAGGGCAGAGTGCATAGCTCATATTTTCCACAAGACCAAGAACCGGAATATTCATAAGAGAAGCCATTTTCATTGCTTTACCAACAATCATGGAAACCAAATCCTGCGGACTTGTAACAACGACAATGCCATCAATTGGAATGTTCTGGAATACGGTAAGTGCAACATCACCGGTTCCCGGCGGCATATCGACGAACAGATAATCGACATTATCCCAAAGGGTGTCAGACCAGAACTGGCGAACCGTTCCACCAATCACTGGACCACGCCATACAACTGGGTCACTTTCATTTTCCAAAAGGACGTTAATGGACATAATATCCACCCCGTATTTTTTTGATTTTACAGGGAAAATCGTTGTTTCATTTCCCTGAGCTTTTTCGGTGATACCAAATGCCTTCGGAATCGAAGGACCGGTAATATCGGCATCCAAGATACCGCAGTGGTATCCGCGGCGCGCAAATTCAACCGCAAGCAAATCGGTAACCATTGATTTTCCTACGCCGCCCTTTCCGCTGACGACACCGATAACCTTGCCGATTTTGCTGTTTGGATGTGGTGCTACTAAGAGACTTTTTGGGTCTTTTGAACCGCAATTGCTGCTACAGGTGGAGCAGTCGTGCGTACATTCTTCACTCATTTTGATTTCTCCTTAATAAAAATATTTCTATGCTTACTCTAGTACGAAAGGGGCAGATTTGTCAAGTTGTAATATTATGAGGGAAAACTGCCGATAATATACTTACAGATATGTTGTAAATGGATTTGCGAAAAGAACACAAGGAGGTGTTTGCATGACGACGTTAGGAGAACTGAGGAATAAATTCAGTGCAGTACATAAGCAGTACAATTCGACGGCGTTTGAATTGTCTAAAAAACTCAATGAGACGAAGGAATTGATAAAGCGTGTTCCCGAAGGAGACAAACTGTTTGGGGAACAGGCAGCAGTTTTGGAACTCCAGTACAATGCGGTGAAAGACCAGCAGAAGATTTATGATGATTTCATTCACCAGTTTATGGACAAATGGGATGCTGAGCGTGAGATGGTAAGCGCAAAGCAAAATGCCGAAGCAGAAGGGGATTATTATAAGGAAATGGGTAAAATTCTTGCGGTGGCAATGCGCATGTTCCACGGGGATATCGTTCCCGGCTCGGACGAGAAAAAACTTATGGAATTCGACAGTGATTTGTATCAGATGGCGAAAAACGCACAGATGATGGCAAAGCTTAAAGAACGGAAAAAGTATGATTCGCTGTGGGACGATGAGGAGAAAAAAGAATTGGAAGACCCTATAGAAGCCGCGGATGCAAAAGAAACATCACTTGAAGCACCGGAGGTTGTAAGTGTGGATGAGGTAATCGCAAAAAGTACCGAAGGATGAGCGCTCTCGCTTAATCCATGCGCAGAGGTATCGATAGGCAAAATACGCCTATCTGATACCTGCGTATGGATACTCATCCTTCGGTACTTTTTGCGATTATTAGAAGGGCGGAGACGGAGTCTGGAGAAAGGGCAGAGCCCTATGCAACCTTAACCTTTATAAAAAGATAAAAGAGTTGCATGAATTTTGAAAAGATGCATCTGCAAGCAACCTAAAAGCAGGAAATGAGAAGAAAGGGTTGTGTTTTTCGTGTGATTTGTCCGAATAAAGTCAGATAATCAGGTGAAAATGCAACCATTTAGGTAAAATTAGGTGAAAAGAGTTGTCTCGAAAGCATGTATCTCTTCACCTCCCCAAAAAACAAAAATCTCACCGCAGAAATATGCGAAGTGTTCGTTACTAGTCTTTTTAGTATTCCAGCAGTTCTCCTGAATTACTGGAACAAAAAAAACCAGCAACGAACACTTCCCACAAACTACCGTTGAAAAACGCCCCCCAATATGGTATCATCACAATAGAATATCAGGGAAGGAAGTACTGCCATGTATACAGTGTCTTTAGAAAAATTTATCCAGAAAATGAAAGTTAAAAATCTTACACCGGAGGTTGATATTTCGGCGATTGAAATTACGCAGTCAGATGTTAACCGTCCGGCGTTGCAGCTTGCGGGATTCTTTGACTATTTCGATCATCACCGAATCCAGATTATCGGTCAGGTAGAACATACGTACATGGAAAAGCAGGGAATTGAGGAAAGCCTTAAGCAGATGCAACGAATTCTCTCTTACAAAGTTCCGGGCATTGTTTTTTGCCGTGATTTGCCGGTGCCGGAAGAGTTTTTGCGGTTGGCGAATGAATTTCAAATCCCGATTTTGCAGTCGCACGCTGACACTTCTGCATTTTCCGCTGAGGTTACGAGATGGCTGAAAGTAGAACTGGCACCTAGAATTAGTATTCATGGCGTGCTTGTTGACATTTACGGCGAGGGCGTACTGATTACCGGTGAGAGCGGTATCGGTAAAAGTGAGGTTGCCTTGGAATTGATTCACAGAGGACACCGATTGGTTTCAGATGATGTGGTAGAAATCAAAAAAGTAAGTGATGAGACGCTGATTGGTTCAGCTCCGGATATAACAAGACATTTCATTGAACTGCGAGGCATTGGAATTATTGATGCCAAGACACTCTTTGGTGTGGAAAGTGTAAAAAACACACAGTCGATTGACCTTGTCATTCAGCTGGAGGAGTGGAACAAAGAGCAGGAATATGACCGCATGGGATTGGAAGAGCAGTACATTGAATACCTTGGAAATAAAGTAGTCTGTCATTCGATTCCGATTCGACCGGGACGAAATGTAGCCATTATCTGCGAGTCGGCGGCGGTTAATTACCGACAGAAGAAGATGGGATATAATGCAGCGAGAGAATTGTACAACCGTGTGACGAGTAATAACTTTGGTAAGGCATAGAAAGGACGGATGATATGGCACAGTATTATGTTGGGGTTGATGTGGGAGGAACGACCGTAAAGATGGGAATGTTCTCAGATACCGGAGAACTTTTGGATAAATGGGAAATTCCAACGAGACGAAAAAATAATGGACAGTATATTCTGTCAGATATTGTAGATAGTATTGAAGAAAAAAGAGAAACCTTTGAGGGGAATATCAAAGGAATCGGTGTTGGTATTCCGGGACCGGTTACTGCTGACGGAACAGTATTAAAATGTGCCAATCTGGGATGGGATGTATTCTCGGTTTCAAACAAACTGGCAAGCTTAACTGGCGTTGGGAATGTAAAAGTTGGAAACGATGCGAATGTAGCTGCGCTTGGTGAGATGTGGAAAGGCGGCGGCAGAGGCTATGACAGTATTGTCATGGTGACACTTGGTACCGGTGTTGGCGGCGGTGTTATTTTACAGGGAAAAATTTTGACCGGCTGTAAAGGTGCCGGTGGGGAAATCGGTCATATGAAAGTTAATATGGATGAAACCCGTGTCTGTGGATGTGGAAATAAAGGCTGTTTGGAGCAGTATGCTTCGGCAACCGGAATTGTGAATATGGCAAAAGAAAATGTACCGGAAGGTTCTTACTTAGCAGATAAAAAAGTTACGGCAAAAGCTGTTTTTGATGGTGCCAAAGAGGGCGATGCTTACTGCATGAAAGTGGTTGAGAAGTTTGGCAGATATTTAGGTGTTGCATTAAGTAATGTTGCTCATGTGGTAGATCCGGAAGCCTTTGTTATTGGCGGCGGGGTATCAGCAGCAGGACAGATTCTTTTAGATGTTGTAGAAAAATATTATAATGAAAATTCCATGTTTGCCTTGAAAAACAAGAGTTTCCACTTGGCAGAACTTGGCAATGATGCCGGCATTTATGGTGCTGTGCGAATGGTGCTTTTTAAATAGAAGGAGAGAAAAATGATTCGACTGGAACAGGAACCGCTGCGGACTCATACGACATTTCGGATTGGCGGACCGGCAGCGTACTATTTCATACCGGAGCGAGAAGAAGAAATTATTGAGGCACTGGATTTTGCAAAAGAAAAAGGACTTCCTTACTATGTGATTGGAAAGGGAAGTAATATGCTCTTTTCCGATGACGGTTTTGATGGTGTTATCATTGAAATTGGAAAGGGATTGGAAAAAATAGAAATCTCAGATGATGGTGTTGTGACGGCACAGGCTGGTGTTTCGTTAGCTTATATGGCATCCCGATTGGCTTCAAAAGGGTTAAAGGGTTTTGCCTTTGCCGGAGGAATTCCGGGAACATTAGGCGGAGGTGTTGCGATGAATGCCGGTGCCTATGGTGGAGAAATCAAAGATTGCATTGTGAGTGCAAAAGTATTGACAAAAGAGGGTGAGCGCGTTGTCCTTAAGAAAGAAGACTTGCAGCTTTCCTATCGAAACAGTGTGATTCTTCAAAAAGGCTATTTGGTTTTAGAGGCAACATTTTCTTTTGTAAAGGGAAATCCGGCAGAAATTCAGGAAGAAATCAAAGAGTTAAATAAAAGACGCCGCGAAAAACAGCCCTTAGAGTACCCGAGTGCAGGCAGCACATTTAAACGTCCGGAGGGATATTTTGCCGGAAAACTGATTGAAGATGCAGGACTTAGGGGATACCGTGTGGGTGACGCGCAGGTTTCCGAAAAGCATTGCGGCTTTGTGGTAAACCGCGGTGAGGCGACTGCCAAAGATGTGGCGCAGTTAATAAGTGATGTGCAGAATCGTGTGATGGATGAATTTGGCGTTAAGTTAGAGCCGGAAGTCCGCATGATTGGTTTTGAATAATAAGAAAAGGGGGAACTTTGCATGAGATTTGTCATAGTAACCGGGATGAGTGGCTCCGGAAAGAGTTCCGTAATGAAAATATTAGAAGATGATGGATATTTCTGTGTGGATAACCTGCCGTTGTCTTTACTGCCTACGTTGATTCAATTGACGGAGGATTCCAGCGAGGAAATTGAGCGGGTGGCACTTGGCATTGACATCCGTGGCGGATATCGTTCGTTAAAAGAAGCCGCTCATGTACTGGATGATTTAAAAAGCAGAGGTTATACACTGGAAATTTTATTTTTGGAAGCGTCAACGTCAGTTCTTGTAAAGCGCTATAAAGAGACAAGAAGAATGCATCCGCTGGCACAGGGCGGCCGCATGGATAAAGCAATTGAAGATGAGAGAGCACTTCTTTCCGAACTGAAAAAAAGGGCGGACTACATCATTGATACAACGACACTTTTGATACGTGAATTGAAACAGGAGATTGACCGCATTTTTGTGGAGCATGAGGATTTTTGCAACTTTTATCTCACATTTGTTTCTTTTGGATTTAAGTATGGAATTCCTTCGGATGCCGATTTGGTTTTTGACGTGAGATTTTTACCGAACCCTTTTTATGTGGATGAATTAAAACCACTTACCGGAGATGACAAGCCGGTATACGATTATGTTATGAGTTCACCAAAGGCAGTTGAGTTTAGAAACAAAATGAAAGATATGCTTGATTTTCTGATTCCAAACTACATTGCGGAGGGAAAAACGCAGTTGGTGATTGCAATTGGCTGTACGGGCGGCAAGCATCGTTCCGTGACATTAACCAATGCGATGTATGAGGAGTATGCAAACACGGAATATGGCTGCAAGAAAGAGCATAGAGATATAGAGAAGGACCGGTTAAGATATATATGTCGTTCGCAGGAAAAGTAAAAGAAGAACTGCTTGGGCAAATGGGAAAAGCTAGACATTGCCAGTTAGCAGAACTGGCGGCGTTTTTTGCCGTGTGTGGGCAGATTTACATGAATGAAGAAGGTGAATGTCAGGTTAAGTTTGTGACAGAAAACTTGACAGTTGCGAAGAAATGCTATATGTTAGTTAAGAGGGTCTTTCATATTGTGCCGGATGTGTCCGTAAGCGGACATCATCAATATTCACTTTTTCTATTGGAAGATGAAGATGCAAGGGACTTTATGAAAGCAATTCGAGTGCAGGAATATTCGCCATTTTCGGTGGAGTGTATTGGACAAAAAGCCTGTTGCAACCGGGCTTTTTTAAGGGGAGTCTTTTTGACAAGTGGTTCCGTTACCGACCCAAACAGTGGGTATCATTTGGAAATCGCAGCTGGAGATAGAGAACATGCTGCTCGGATTTTGGAGATTATGGGTATTTTTGGAATTGAGGCAAAAACGATAGAAAGAAAGCATAATTTTGTCGTATACATGAAAGAAGGAGCGGCGATTGTTGATTTTTTGAATGTTGTCGGTGCGCACAAGGCACTGATGGAATTTGAAAATGTTCGCATTTTGAAAGAAATGCGAAATTCCATTAACCGTCAGGTAAATTGTGAGACCGCAAACATTAAGAAGATGGTTTCGGCAGCAGCAAGACAGACGGAAGACATCCGTTATATTCATGATACGATAGGCTTTGGTAATTTATCTGAGAATTTGTCGCAGATTGCGAAATTACGTCTGGAGAATCCGGATGTTTCGCTGAAAGAATTGGGACAGATGTTAGAACCGCCAATTGGAAAATCCGGGGTGAACCACCGATTGCGCAAATTAAGTGAGATAGCACAAGGACTGCGATTACAAGGAGGAAAACATGATAAGGAAGAACATTGACGTCAGTTTAGGCGAGGATGGAGCAAGACCAATTGCTATGATGGTTCAATTAGCAAGCCAGTATGTGAGTAACATTGAAATCCATCGTGATACTATGACAGTAAATGCAAAAAGTATTATGGGCATGATGACACTGGGACTCGCAAAGGGACAAAAGCTGGAGCTTCTTATTGACGGGGAAGACGAGGAGACTGCTATGAAAGAGATGGAGAATTACCTGACCGGAAATTAGCAGATAAGAAATAGTAATGGTTACAGGCTACTGTCCGAACCGGGATGTTACGGTTTGTATAGCGGCCTTTTTATTTTAGTGAATGGGGGATACCATGGAATTTACGCATTTGCATGTACATACGGAATATAGTTTGTTAGATGGCTCCAGTAAAATCAAGGAGCTTGTGAGCCGTGCCAAAGAATTAGGGATGGATAGTCTGGCAATTACCGACCATGGCGTGATGTATGGCGTGATTGATTTTTACCGTGCGGCAAAAGCAGCAGGAATTAATCCGGTTTTGGGATGTGAAATTTATGTGGCACCCGGTTCACGCTTTGACAGGGAAGCAGGAAATGCAAAAGAAAGCCGTTATCATCACCTGGTGCTTTTAGCAGAGAATGATATAGGATATGCAAATCTTGTTAAAATTGTTTCTCGTGGTTTTACAGAAGGATTTTATTATAAACCGCGAGTGGATTATGATGTGTTAGAAAAATATCATGAGGGAATTATTGCGCTGAGTGCATGCCTCGCAGGTTCAATTCCAAGTTTTCTGCGTCGTGGGCTGTATGATGAGGCGAAGCAGGAAGCGTACCGGTTACAGGGGATTTTTGGTGAAAATAATTTCTTTTTAGAACTTCAGGATCATGGTATTCCGGATCAGAAGACGGTCAATCAGGGACTGCTTCGTCTGCATCAGGAGACAGGGATTGAGTTGGTGGCGACGAACGACGTCCACTACATTTACGATTCGGATGCAGAAGCACACGATATTCTTTTATGCATTCAGACCGGAAAGAAGGTCAGTGATACCGACCGTATGCGCTACGAGGGCGGACAGTATTATTTGAAATCCGCTGGGGAGATGGAGGCATTATTTCCGTATGCCAAAGAGGCGCTTGAAAATACTCATAAAATCGCCGAGAGATGTCATGTTGAAATTGAGTTTGGTGATTATAAACTGCCGCACTTTGATGTGCCGGAGGGAGAGACTTCGGAAAGCTACCTGCGAAAACTCTGTAAAGAGGGGCTTTATAAACGTTATCCAAAGGAGCAGGCAGAGCAGTTGGAAGAGCGGTTAAATTACGAGCTTGATACCATTTCCACGATGGGATTTGTTGATTACTTTTTGATTGTTTGGGATTTTATTAAATATGCCAAAGACCACGGAATTCCGGTAGGCCCGGGACGTGGTTCGGCAGCCGGCTCTTTGGTGGCGTATTCTTTGAATATTACGGATTTGATTGATCCGATTAAATATAACCTTTTGTTTGAGCGTTTTCTAAATCCGGAACGTGTGACGATGCCGGATATTGATATTGACTTCTGCTATGAAAGACGTCAGGAAGTTATTGATTATGTAACGAGAAAATACGGAGCCGACCACGTGGTGCAGATTGTAACATTTGGTACGATGTCAGCGCGTATGGTAATCCGCGATGTCGGACGTGTGTTAGACCTTCCGTATGCGTATGTAGATAGTGTGGCAAAGGCGATTCCAATGGAGCTTGGTATTACGATTGCAAAAGCGATGAAAATGAATCCGGAACTGCGCACGATGTATGAAACGGATGATTCGGCGAAGAAACTGATTGATATGGCAATGCGTTTAGAGGGACTTCCGCGACATACTTCTGTTCATGCGGCGGGGGTTGTAATCAGTCCAAAACCGGTCGATGAATTCGTTCCGCTATCAAGGGCTTCGGATGGCAATATTACGACGCAGTACACGATGGTAACGTTAGAGGAATTAGGTCTTTTGAAAATGGATTTTCTGGGACTTCGTACGCTGACGGTAATCCAAAATGCGATTCATGGTGCGTTTGATGTACACGACATTGACTATAATGATAAAGAAGTATTTGATATGATAAGTTCCGGACACACAGAAGGCGTGTTCCAGTTAGAAAGTGCGGGGATGAAAAACTTCATGAAAGAGTTAAAGCCGCACAGTATGGAAGATATTATCGCGGGAATTTCTTTGTATCGTCCGGGACCGATGGATTTTATTCCGAAATATATAGAGGGAAAAAATAATCAGGATAATATTCAGTATGACTGCAAGGAGCTAGAGCCAATTTTAGCACCGACCTACGGCTGTATTGTCTACCAGGAGCAGGTTATGCAGATTGTGCGTGATTTGGCCGGGTACAGTTATGGGCGAAGTGACCAGGTGCGCCGTGCCATGTCTAAGAAAAAAGCAGATGTCATGGAGAAAGAAAAGAATTATTTCATCTATGGCAATGAAGAAATTGGTGTGGAAGGCTGCATTAAGCGGGGAATCCCGGAAGAAGTGGCAATTAAAATATTTGATGATATGACCGATTTTGCGAAATATGCGTTTAACAAATCGCATGCGGCGGCTTACGCTGTCGTTTCGTATCAGACAGCATATCTAAAATGTCATTATCCGGTTGATTTTATGGCGGCGTTGATGACTTCTTTTATGGAGCATACCGGGAAAATTACGGAGTACATTATGAACTGCCGTAAAATGGGAATTGAAATTCTGCCGCCGGATATCAACGAGGGAGAGTATCGTTTTACGCCGTATGAAGGAAATATCCGCTATGGACTTGCTGCTATCAAGGGAGTCGGCAGACCGGTTATTGATGAAATTGTCGCAGAGCGCGAGCTTGGCGGCAGGTACCGCTCATTGAAGGATTTCTGCATGCGCTTGTCCGGAAAATCGGTGAATAAACGAACCGTCGAAAGTTTTATTAAGTCGGGTGCGCTTGACAGCCTGCCGGGTACCAGAAAGCAGAAAATGTATTCTTACATCAGCATTATGGATGGTGTAAATCAGGAGAAGAAAGGAACGCTTTCAGGTCAGATGTCCTTGTTTGATTTTGCCAGTCCGGAGGAACAAAAAGAGTTAGAAGTAAAAATGCCGGATGTAGGTGAATACGAAAAAGAAGAAATTTTAGGTTTAGAAAAAGAAGTGCTAGGTGTATATATCAGTGGCCATCCGCTGGAAGAATATGTGGCAACATTAGAGAAAAATATTACACGTACGACGGCTGACTTTGAAGTGGTTGACGGCGAGACGGAGCCGAAAGTGAAAGACCAGGAGAGAGCGGTTATCGGCGGTATGATTACCGGACGAACGGTAAAAGCAACCCGTACGAATAACATGATGGCATTTCTTACGGTAGAAGATTTGTACGGAACGGTAGAAGTCATTGTCTTTCCACGCGATTATGAAAAATACCGCACACTTTTAGAGGAAGATGCAAAAGTATTTATTCAAGGCCGTGTGACTGTTGAAGAGGACAAGCCTGCGAAACTTATTTGCTCCGGTGTCGTGCCATTTGATGCCGTGGAAAAAGAACTGTGGATTCAATTTCTAACACGTGCGGATTATGAAGAAGCAGAGCAGACTTTATTTGCCATTCTTGGGAATTACGATGGCATAGAAAACGTTTATATTTATTTGTCGAAAGACCGTGCGAGAAAACTTTTGCCAAAAAGCCGGTGCACGAAAGTATGCAAAGAATTGCTGTCGGAATTGTATACTAAATTTGGCGAGGATAATGTGAAAGTCACGGAAAAGAGTATTGAAAAAAAATTCCGGGCATAGTAAAATATACATGTATGAGAAATGATAAATGAAACAGATAAAACATATAATTGGAGGAAATCGGATTATGGCGAAAAAGGTAACGACAATTGGTGTATTAACAAGTGGTGGCGATGCGCCGGGAATGAATGCTGCGATTCGTGCAGTAGTCAGAGCCGGTATTTCCAGTGGTCTGAAAGTAAAGGGTGTCCGTCGTGGATATGCAGGACTTTTGGAAGGGGATATTATTGACATGGACACGATGAGCGTTACTGATATTGTTCAGCGTGGCGGCACAATTTTGTTTACTTCCCGCTGTAAAGAGATGATGACACCGGAAGGCCAGCAGAAAGCTGCTGACATCTGCCGCGAACATGGCATTGATGGTATGGTTGTAATCGGTGGTGACGGTTCTTTCCGTGGAGCACAGAAACTTTCCGCAAATGGAATTAACACAATTGGTATCCCGGGAACCATTGACCTGGATATTGCCTGCACCGAATACACGATTGGATTTGATACTGCCTGCAACACGGCAATGGAAGCCATTGATAAGGTTCGTGATACTTCCGCTTCCCATGAGCGATGCAGTATCATTGAGGTAATGGGAAGAACGGCCGGACACATTGCATTATGGTGTGGTATTTCCAACGGTTCCGAGTATGTTTTGATTCCGGAGCGTGCTGAGGAAAACGATGAAGAGGAAATTATTAGAAAGATTATCTCAAAGCGTCGTATCGGAAAGAAACATCATATTATTGTAAATGCAGAAGGTGTTGGTCATTCTCATGAAATGGCAAAACGAATTGAAGCTGCAACCGGCATTGAGACGCGTGCAACGGTGATTGGGCATATCCAGCGTGGCGGAAATCCTTCTTGTCGTGACCGTGTATACGCATCAGCAATGGGAGCAAGAGCGGTTGATCTTTTATTGAAAGGTCAAACAAATCGTGTAGTTGCATATAAAAATGGCGAATTTACTGATTTTGATATTGACTATGCATTGCAGATGACAAAAGATATTGACGAGCACTTGTATAGTATGACAAAACGCCTTTCACGATAATTGATATGGTATAGAAAAAGAACTCATAGACCATCTGGTTTATGAGTTCTTTGTGTTATGATGAATTTTTATTCTTCTTCCATGTCATCCGGAACTAATGTATCGTCTGCTTCTTCTGCTTCTTCATCCGGTGAGAGTGTCACGTAGTCGCGGTCGTCATCGTCCTCATCATAAAGGTCATTGTCAAAATCGTCGTCATCGTAATCATCCAGATAATCTTTCATCAGAACATTTTTCAAGAAATACAATATACCACCTACTGCTGCTGCAACTGCAGCCAGACCAAGGAGGAATTTTACAAATTTTTTCATTTTAATATCCTTCCTTTCTTACGCATTTATTATATCCATTGCGCTAGTATTTATCCTTATTTTAAGTGATAGAAGAAAAAAAGTAAAGAGTTTTTGGTGAAAGTGTATGTATTTATTTGACAAACGTTTTTTTTTGGGTCATAATAGCAATTGTAAAGAATTAATAAAACATGTATAATATTTTACATATTATGATACAATGTTTTATCAGAAGTAATGGAGGGATTCAGATGACTACGAATAAGGCAAACAAAGTATCAAAAACAACAACAGCAAAAACTGCAGCAAAGCCAGCTGTAAAACCGGCAGTAAAAACAACAGCAGCTCCTGCAAAAGAAGAGCCGAAAAAAGAGGCAGTAAAGCCGGTTGCTGAGGAAGAAAAAACAGTAGCAAAAACAACGGCTGCAAAGACGTCTAGAAAGACAACAAGAAAACCGAGAAAAACAAGTAAAGCTACGATTCGCAAGACAGCAGCTACTGTTGACTCAGAAGTTTTTGTTCAGATTTACGGACAGGAATTTTCCCAGCAGGAAATTATGGAAAAAGTTGTGGCAGCATGGGAAGCAGAAGGAAAGAAAATTACATCTATTAAAAGAGCAAAATTGTATGTAAAACCGGAAGAAGGAAAAGCTTATTATGTAGTAAATGAAGGCTTGAAAAACGGTTCTACAGGTGCTGTAGATTTATAATGATTACAAAAAGGAATCCAACGGGTTACGAGACGGGATAACGCTTCACGTTATAGTCTCATACCCCGTTGGATTTTTTTTGTTTCATAGTGGCAATAGGGGGGAATGGAATACTTGCCACAAGTAATTTTTGTAAAAATATACATTACTGAATGAAGAGTGGATGGCCTGCACTTAATTGGATTGGGAAAATGTAAGTTTGTATCAATGTGTATTGCCAATTTATTTGGATTCCAGTAATTCCGTAGAAAAACTTTGTGACTCGTGGGTTTGAGTACGTCGGTATGTGGCGCTGGTAGTTTCAGTGCCCATACCGCTACGCACTCAACAAACGGGAGTGCCCACGAGACGCAAAGCTTTTCTACGGAATTACGGAAAACAAAAAAAGTACCAACACCCACTTGACGCAAACTTACACTCTCCCGCGCTTGCATTAGCAGGCGTTTTCGTGTAAAATGTCAATGACATAACTACAGACAGGAGGCATAAAAATGTTTAAAGTAAATGATAACTATTTAAAGCTGCCGGGCAGTTATCTTTTTTCTACGATTGGAAAAAAAGTAGCCGCTTACAAAGAAGCGAATCCAGACAAAGAAGTCATTAGTTTAGGAATCGGCGATGTAACACAGCCTTTGGCACCGGCGGTAATCGATGCTCTTCATAGTGCGGTAGATGAGATGAGCAAAGCAGAAACATTCCACGGCTATGCGCCGGATCTTGGATATGAATTTCTGCGCCGTGCAATTGCTGATAACGATTACAAATCCCGCGGTGTTGACATTGCGCTTGATGAGATTTTTGTCAGCGATGGTGCAAAAAGTGATTCCGGAAACATTGTTGATATATTTTCTCAGGACAATGTAATTGCCGTTACAGACCCGGTTTACCCGGTTTATGTTGACAGTAATGCAATGTCCGGAAAGACCGGAGAATATCTGAAAGATAAAGAGTGCTGGTCAAATGTAATTTATATGCCATGTACGGCAGAAAATAATTTTGTGCCGGAACTTCCGGAGAAGACACCGGATATTATTTATATCTGCTGCCCAAACAACCCAACCGGTACGACGCTGACAAAAGAGCAGCTTCAGATGTGGGTTGATTATGCAAACGAAAAGAAAGCAGTTATCATTTATGACGCTGCCTATGAAGCATACATTTCTGAAACGGATGTGCCACACAGCATTTATGAGTGTGACGGCGCAAAAACCTGTGCGATTGAGATGAGAAGTTTCTCGAAAAATGCCGGATTTACCGGAACCCGTCTTGGATTTACAATTGTGCCAAAACAGCTTGTTGACAGCAATGGAACGATGCTTAACAGCCTTTGGGCAAGACGCCATGGAACAAAATTCAATGGTGCACCATACATCATTCAGCGTGCCGGTGAAGCAGTGTACAGCGAAGCAGGCAAAGCACAGACAAAAGAGCAGATTGCTTATTATATGAACAATGCGAAAGAAATCAGAAACGCACTTTCCGGTATGGGATATACTGTATTTGGCGGTGTAAATGCCCCATATATCTGGCTTCAGACACCGGATGGCATGAAATCATGGGATTTCTTTGATATGCTGTTGGAGAAAGCAAATGTAGTAGGAACACCTGGTTCCGGATTCGGACCAAGTGGAGAAGGATATTTCAGACTGACTGCTTTTGGTTCAGCTGAAAATACGAAAAAAGCATTGGAGCGAATTAAAGCTTTGTAAAAAGCAGACCGGGGAAAGGAAGATAGGTGATACGATGAAACAATCCATTCGTTTGGCACTGGTTAGTGCCCTTGCATTAGTTTTGTGCCTTGTGCCGGGAAAATATACGTTTGCCGATTCGGTGTCGGTAAAACCATTTCTCGCATTTGGTGCAGATTTATCAACGAAAGAAAAAGCGCAGGTAATGAAGCAGTTTGGAATTACAAATGAAGAACTCGCAGATTATCAGACAATCACAGTGACAAACAAGGAAGAGCATCAGTATCTGGATGAATATCTTGCTTCCAAAGTAATTGGAACGAGAGCGTTATCGTCGGTTATGATTGAAGAGGCAGATGCCGGCAGCGGAATCGAGGTAGAGACACATAATATTTCTTTCTGCAGCAAGGAAATGTATACGAATGCCCTTGTGACCGCCGGAATTTCGGATGCTAAAGTGACGGTTGCCGGACCATTTCCGATTTCCGGTACAGCTGCTTTGGTTGGTGCGATGAAGGCTTACGGTGAAATGACCGGCGAAGGAGTCGATGAGGCGAGTTCCGATGCAGCGACCAATGAGCTGGTAGCAACGAGTGAGCTGGCAAACGACATCGGTAAGGAAAAGGCTGCTCAGTTTGTGGCACTTTTGAAAGACAAAGTAGTCAGCGGCGATTTGACATCGGAAGATGAAATAAAAGACGCAATTAATGAAGCAGAAAAAGAATTGAATGTTTCCATTGATGATGAGATGAAAACAAAGATGGTTTCATTGATGAAAAAGATTGGCGGACTGGATTTAGACCTTGGTAAAATTCAAAATCAGGCGCAGAATGTCTATGATAAAATTAAAGACATGGGAATTGATTTGGATGATGCCAAAGGAATCTGGGCGAAAATCTGTGATTTCTTTGTCATGCTAGGAAAGGCAATTGCCGACTTCTTCTCGAATTTGTTCTAAGTAAAATCAGGAAAAATTTAAAACTGTAATATGAAAAACTGCTGTCTTAGAAAAAATACTATGGCAGCAGTTTTTTTGCCGTCAGGAATAGAAATATTAGTAATTTGGGTATGCTAATAAGAAAACAAGTACTGGAGGCATTGCTTTGGAAAAGGAAAAAGAGGAGTTTAAGCCATTTGTTCCGGCGGAAAAAGAGATGAAAGAATTTAGCATAACCGCTGTGATTGTCGGTGTTTTGTTAGCCGTTGTTTTTGGTGCGGCAAATGCATACCTTGGACTTCGTGTGGGAATGACGGTGTCAGCGTCAATTCCGGCGGCGGTTGTATCAATGGGGATTCTGCGCGGTTTGCTGCGCCGCAATTCTATCTTAGAAAGTAATCTGGTGCAGACAATTGGCTCGGCAGGAGAGTCATTAGCGGCAGGTGCCATTTTTACGCTGCCTGCGTTATTTTTGTGGGCAGAAGAAGGGAAGGCGGAGACGCCGGATTTGTTTACCATCACAGCACTTGCTTTGTGTGGAGGCGTTCTTGGCGTGCTTTTTATGGTTCCGCTGCGCAAAGCATTAATTGTAAAAGAACATGGGGTGCTTCCATATCCGGAAGGAACGGCGTGTGCGGATGTGCTGCTAGCCGGTGAAGAGGGTGGAAGCGGCGCAAAAACTGTTTTCTTTGGCATGGGTATTGCTGCTCTGGTTAAGTATATTGTCGATGGGATGAAGGTAATTCCGGGAGCGGTTATGGTGCCCGTTAATTCCTTAAAAACATTGTTTTCCGTACAGGTATATCCCGCACTTATAGGAGTGGGATATATTTGTGGAATCCGAATTGCCTCGTATATGTTTGCGGGAGCGGTTCTTGGCTGGTTTGTTTTGATTCCGGCAATTGTGTCTTTTGGCGGTGAAAGTATTTTGTATCCCGGTACGGTGCCAATCGCCACTCTTTATAACGAGGGCGGGGCAAGTGCTATCTGGAGCTCTTATATCCGATATATTGGAGCGGGAGCTGTGGCGGCAGGAGGCATGATCAGTCTGGTGAAAACTCTGCCACTTTTATTTTCCACTTTTTATGAAGCAGTGAAGGCAGCACGGAGTGGAAAAGAAAAAAGCGAAAAGCGAACGGAGAGAGATTTAGATATGCGGGTTGTTATTGGAGGAATTGTTCTGTTTGCTTTACTCATCTGGCTTGTTCCGGCGCTTCCGATTTCGTTTTCCGGGGCATGGCTTGTCATTTTATTTGGCTTTTTCTTTGCAACCGTATCTTCGCGCATGGTCGGACTGGTGGGCAGCAGCAACAATCCGGTTTCCGGTATGACGATTGCCACTTTATTACTCGTGACAGCATGGTTAAAGGCGACAAATACCATCGGTATGCCGGGGATGATAGCAGCAATTTCGATTGCCTCGGTAATCTGCATTGTGGCGGCACTTGCCGGTGATACTTCGCAGGATTTAAAAACAGGTTTTTTACTGGGGGCAACGCCGAGACGCCAGCAGATCGGCGAACTGATTGGTGTGGCGGTGTCGGCAGTTACAATTGGCGGTGTAATGATGCTTTTAAATCATGCATGGCAGTTTGGCAGTGAGGCGTTAGCGGCACCGCAGGCAACTCTTATGAAAATGATTACCGAGGGTGTCATGGAGGGAAATCTTCCGTGGACACTGATTTTTATTGGCGTTTTTATCGGCGTGGCGGTTGAAATTATGGGCGTTCCGGTTCTTCCGGTGGCAATTGGACTGTATCTGCCGTTTGAATTATCGGCTTCGATTTTGGTGGGAGGAATTTTGCGTTATGTTTCATCTGGGAAAAAGAAAGATGCCGAAGGAGGAATTTTATTTTGCTCCGGTCTGATTGCGGGAGAGGGGCTGATGGGAATTGTTCTTGCTCTTTTGGCGGTCTTTGGAAAAAGTGATAAAATTGATTTGTCGCATTGGATGGATACCGGAATTTTCGGTGCCGCGGCACTTGTGTTTGTGATTGCTGCCTGTATCCTGATTTCTGCAAGAGAAAAGAAAAAGCCTGCGGACTGATTACGCCCGCAGGTCAAAATTGTATCGTTTCATATCACCGATTGGTGCCTTGTTTGTTGCCAAAAAATCATTGACAATATCGACTTCTTTTTCTTTGAGCGAAAGTTCGGAGGTGCAGGCATAACCCTGTGCGTTAATGGCATCCTGCAAAAGTTCTACATTGCGCTCGAATAAATGAAGTGTATCTTTTTCAGAAACAAAAAAGTTTAACGAAACCGCAGTGTTTTCTTTGGCAATCCGGATATCCAAGGTGCCAAGGTGCTCCATGTCAAGGTGGAGCAGAACTTTTAAGTTATCCGGGTTCTTTTTCAAGGCTTCCTTGCGTGTCATCACATACAAATCTGCATGTGCATTCTGATTTTGCAGTTTAATCGGAAGCTGAATATAAGGAAATGTCTCATTTAGCGTTTTCATAAAGTTTAGGTTTTCTGTCATATCGGAGGCAGAAGATGAAAGTTTGCTAAAGACATCTTTGCCTAACACGGTTTGACTGAAATGAGAGAGCGTTTCCCACTCTTTTGCCATTTTCTCATATGTTTCCGTGAGCGCACCGGGCTCTTTTAACTGTTTTGGCGAAATCGTCCAGTTGGAAAGAAACTGTCCCTTAACAAGTTTTCGAAAGGCGTCCGAGGATATAAGTTTTCCTGCCTGCTCATCGGTGAGGTTAGGAAGCATTTGTTTTATCTCGGTTAGAAAACGGCTGACCGAAAGTGTACCATCGGCAAGCTGTTTTTTTGCGGCTTCGGAAAAAGGAAGGTCACGTAACTGCTCGTGGACTGCCGCGCGTTCTTCCTCCGGGAGATAGGCACCTAGTTCTTCTTTGGAAAAAGTGGGATTTTCCGGTTCCGGCGTGTTTTTTGATCCCACGGATTCGGTCAAATTATTAATCAGATTTTTTACCCGCGAAAAAGGGGTGGAAGTTTCTGCGCCCGCTGTGCCATTGCTGCCATCTTGAACGGGATTTCCCGTGGTGTTTGCAGCTTCTTCTCCGGTTTCTAGGATAGGTGCTTCTGAATTTTCCTCGGCGGATACGGCGGCGGTCTCGTTTGCCTGCTCAGTCATTTCCGGCACGGTCACACCCTCTAACGCTAAGTCTAAGAGAGCGGAAGCAGTTTCTTTTGCCAATGCAGGAACCTGACTGCCGATTGCGTGAAGCATATCACCAATCGAATCGGTGAGCGCATCCATTTTATATAATAACTGGTGTGTCTGGTTCTGATAGTTCTCGAACTGGAGAACGGATTCGTTTGTCATCGGCAGTCCCAGACATTTCATCGTGATGACGGAGTGAACGTCGGCTTCCGGGTACTGGGCACACAATTGAATTGATGCCATAATGTTTTCACGGCTGATGGACTGGCTATTGCTAAGAAGACTGCGCACCACATCCAGATTACGCGGAGAGCGTGGGAGTAAAGCTTCCTCAAGTGCCTGGGCAATGGTATCTTCCATATTTAACAAATAAGCTCCTGTAGTCGCTTTCATGTAAATGGTGTTATTTTCAAGACCGGTAATCAGAAAAGCAGCCTTTTGTCCGATGGAATACTGATTGGCATCGGGAAGCTGACCGGTAAAGGATGACCCGTCTTCCATGGAAAGGGTAATGTCATTTCCGTGGATATCACTAATGACACCCCGCAGTGTCTGACCCTCACGCAGATGCAGTGTGGAATTTCCGGAGCGGTAGGTCCTTGTCTGGGAACGGATTCCCTGCGAGGAACCACCATTGTTCTGAATGGAATTACTTATAATTGGCATAGCGCTCTCCTTTCTTTTTGTGAAAACATTTTACCTTTTGACCCTAATACGATTATATGCTAAAATAAAAATGAACGCAATATTTAGGAGGAAAGACCATGAAACCATTTATGGATAGCGATTTTCTACTACAAACCGATACAGCAAAAAAACTGTATCATGATTATGCCAAACAGGTGCCGGTGTTAGATTATCATTGTCATCTCGTCCCAAAGGAAATTGCAGGGGATATACATTTTAAAAATATGACGGAGCTGTGGTTAGGAGCTGACCATTATAAGTGGCGTGTCATGCGCTCAAATGGTGTTGATGAATATTTCATCACAGGGGATGCCCCGGACGAAGAAAAGTTTCACGCTTTTGCCAAAGCCCTGCCAAACTGCATTGGTAATCCGATGTATCATTGGTGTCACTTGGAACTACAAAGATATTTCGGCATAAATGAGACTTTATCTGAGAAGAATTGGAAAGAAATTTATGATAAATGCAATGAAATTTTGCAAAAACCGGAAATGTCTGCAAAAAATCTGATTCGTATGTCCGGTGTTACGCTCGTTTGTACGACAGATGACCCGATTGATGATTTACATTATCACGAGCAGATTGCAGCCGATTCTGATTTTGATGTGCAGGTTCTTCCGGCATGGCGTCCGGATCTTGCGATGAGTCCGGAAAAAGAAGGATTTGTTTCTTACATTCAGAAACTTGGTGAAGTAAGCGGCGTTACCATTACGGATTTTACAACGCTCAAAGAAGCACTTGTTAAACGTTTGGATTATTTCGCAGAGAGAGGCTGTGTGGTTTCTGACCACGGTTTGGATTATGCAGAGTTTTGTCCGCTTAGTGAGGAAGAAGAAAATGCACTGGTAAAGAAAAGCCTTGCCGGTGAGACTTTGACCGAAGAGGAATTAAAACAGTACCGCACAATGTGTATGCTGTTTTTAGGTGCTGAGTACAAAAAGAGAAACTGGGTCATGCAGCTTCACTATGGTGCAAAGCGCGAGAATAATGAACTGGTATTTAAGAGTGCCGGTGCCAACGCCGGAATCGACTGCATTAATCCAAAAGGATTTGTTGCTGAAGTTGCAGATTTTATGAATGCCTTAAACCGTGAAGGAAATCTTCCGAAAACAATTATTTACTCCTTAAATCCAACCGACAATGCATTGATTGGAACGATGATTGGATGTTTCCAGGGGGATGGCGTGCGCGGCAAAATCCAGCAGGGTGCTGCCTGGTGGTTCAATGACCACAAATACGGTATGGAAGAGCATATGAAATCACTGGCTTCTTTAAGCCTTCTTGGCAATTTTGTTGGTATGCTGACGGATTCGAGAAGTTTTATTTCATATCCGCGTCATGAGTATTTCCGCCGTATTTTATGCAATTATATCGGAAATCTTGTGGAAAATGGAGAGTACCCGGAGGATTATGACCTCTTAGGAGAAATCGTGAAAAATATTTCATATTACAATGCAGTAAATTATTTTGGCTTTGACCTAAAATAAGAAAGGAAACAGTTTTATGTTTGAATTGGTAAAAGGAACACAGGCTGCGAGCCTTTACATTGCAAAAGAGGCGGATGATTTTGCGGGACTTTCCCACGTGGCAGAAAAAATTCAGAAAGATATTGAACTTGTCACGGGTGTGGCGCCAAAAATTTGTGATGCGATGCCGGAGGGATATTCGATAATTCCGGGTACCATTGGAAAAAATCCGGTGATTGATGAAATGATTGCAAATGGGAAACTAAATGTTTCTCAATTAGACGGAAAACGAGAGAGTTATACTATTTGTCTTGTGGACGGCGATAAACTGGTGATTGCCGGAACAGAGACTGTGGCAACTTTGCATGGTATGTATCACATTTCCGAAAAAATCGGTGTGTCACCATGGGTGTACTGGGGAGATGCCATTCCGCGCAAACAGGCAGAGATTGTCTGGGATGAGAGCATCGAATTTACCTCAAAAGAGCCTTCGGTTAAATTCCGTGGATTCTTTATGAATGATGAGTGGCCGTCTCTCGGCAACTTTGTCATGAATACGTTTGGTGATTTTAATGTGAAATTTTATGACCGGGTATTTGACCTTTTGCTCCGTTTAAAGGGCAACTATTTCTGGCCGGCGATGTGGTCTGCTTCTTTGTGCTTGGATGGAAGCAAAGAGGATCCACTGGCAAATGTAAAATTAGCGACAGACCTTGGTATCACGATTGGAAATTCTCATCATGAACCTTTGATGCGCTCCAGTGAAGAATGGGATAAAGTAAAGACCGATACGAATAATGTCGGTTATGGAAAAGACTGGAATTATTATACCAATGGCGAAGGCTTGTACCGTTACTGGGAAGATGGCGTAGAGAGAAACAAAGACTTTAAACATATGATTACGATTGGTATGCGTGGTGAGCGTGATACGACAATGCTTCCGGAAGGTTCCTCGATTCAGGAAAATGTGGAACTGCTTCGCAAGATTATTGCAGACCAGTTAGAGATTATTAAGGCAAAAGGCTGTGATGACATGCCAAAGATGCTTGCCCTTTACAAAGAGGTAGAAGATTATTATTACGGCGGCGATGGCGTAGAAGGTTTAAAAGACTGGGCTGCGCTTGATGACACGATTCTTCTTTTGTCGGACGATAACTTTGGAAATGTGCGTACACTGCCAACCAAGGAAAACCGCGAAAGAAAAGCCGGTTTTGGTCTGTATTATCATTTTGATTATCATGGTTCGCCGGTTTCCTATGAATGGGTTAATTCGACACCGCTTCCAAAAGTATGGGAACAGCTTACCATGGCATATGAGTACGGTATTAAAGATTTGTGGATTGTCAATGTCGGAGATATCCGTCCGCAGGAACTTCCTCTTTCCTACTACATGGCACTTGCTTATGATTATGAGGGAATGGGAATCAATCATCCAAATGAAACCGATGATTTCATCCGTGGCTGGGTAGAAGAGCAGTTTGGCGGCGTTGTAGAAGATGACGATGTCAAAGAAGAAATTGTTTCTGTTTTGAAAGCATATACAAGAATGCATGGTAACCGCCGTCCGGAAGTAACATATCCGGATACCTATCATGTGACACACTACGGTGAAAGCAGTAAAATGATTCATCTCTGCCACCGCATTAAAAAGATGGCAGATGACATTGATGGCAAACTTCCGGAAGAAGCAAAGGCAAGTTATTATGGACTTGTTTATTATCCGGCAGTTGCAGGGGCAAACGTTCAGTTGATGAATCTGTATGCAGCGAAGAATCAATTTTATGCGAAGTATAGTGTGGCAGCAGCAAATGATTATGCAGAAAAAGTAAAACAATGCGTTACATATGATGAAGAACTGACAAATTATTATAATAAAGAAATGGCAGATGGCAAATGGGATGGCATGATGCTTTCGGCACACATCGGTTTTACGCATTGGAATGATGAGGACTGGAAGTACCCGGAGACCGTTCAGGGAGCTGTATCGGATGAGGATAAGCTGCTTGTTCATGCAGCAGATTCCGATTGCTTTGTATCGGAAGGTGAGGTTTCTCTTCCTGAGTTTACTTCTGTTGGTGAAGAAACATATCTGCTTCAGGCTGCGAATGCCAAAGATGCTTTGCTTGATGTGACACTTACATGCGAGGATGATTTTGTTTCGATTCGTGAATTATCCTGTGGTCCACAGTCTGTCCGTAATTTTGAGGTGTCCGTTGACTTCTCAAAACTTACCGGGACAAAAGAGTCTGAAATCCTTGTTCAGGCAGCAGGCTGTGAAGTGAAAGTAAAAGTAAAAGCGGTTGTAGTAACGGAGACGCTGCCGCCGATGACATTTGTAGAGCGCGATGGTATTGTCTCGATGGAGGCAGAGCATTTTGCAGCGAATGAATCAAAAGATGGTAAGGAATGGAAATGCCTGAAAGAATATGGTAAAACCCTTTCTTCTATGAAAGTGTACCCGATGGGAACAAACTTTGACAAACCGGGCGAGGGACCAAGTCTTTCTTATTCCGTTTTGATTCGTGAGGGTGGTGAGTACACACTGCGTGTGATTACAGCACCGACGAACAGCTTGGAAGATGGACGCAATATGCGGTATGCCGTTTCTTTTGATGACGGCAGTGCGAGTGAAGTTAAGACTGTTCTTGATGAGCATTATAACATTGGTGGCGGCCACAGCCGTGCCAGAGACTGGGCAGAGGGTGTTTTAAATAACTGCCACTATGGAGAAACGAAGGTAACATTGGATAAGGGCGTACATACGATTCATATCTATAGTATGGAATCCGGTTTGGTTTTGCAGAAACTTGTGCTTAGTCATGAGGGAGATGCCAAAGAATCTTACTTTGGACCGACCGAGAGTGGGGTTGTGAGATAGGATTTTGATTTGTTGTAGAGTGCCAATTTCCTCTTTATGGGATTAATTGGCACTTTTTTACCATTCATGTGCAAAAAACAACCGTTCATAAATAAAATCGTTGAAATAGAATGAATTTGTTATAATGATATTGAACCTGAAAATATAAGACATAAGAAAGGATATTATATTATGTTATTGCGTATTGCGTATTGTGATGATGAGATTGAGAATGGTAAAAAGATAAGGGATTATATTAATCAGTTAATGATTCAGATAGAAGTAGAATTTGAATTGGATTTTTATGTATCTGGAACTGTATTACTGGAAAATGTAAAAAAACAAAATGATTATTATGATATGGTACTTCTCGATATGGAAATGCCTGATATGAATGGAATTGAGATTGCGGAAAAAATTCGAGAACTGGTATCAAGAGAGGTACTTATTACTTTTCTTACCAGTTATCCGGAGTATATGCAGAAAAGTTTTGGTGTTCAGGCATTTCAATATTTATTAAAGCCGATTACTTATGATGTTTTTAAAAAGGAAATAATCCGAACAATACAGTATATTGAAAAAGATAATGCCAGTATACTTGTTACTGACTGTGATACCGGTTATGAAACGGCTGTGCGTCTGAAAAATATTGTTGCTATTGAGAAACAAAAGGGAAATGCAGTAATGGAAATTACTTTAGAGAAATCGAAAATGAATGCGAAAGGTAGTATTTCGGATTATGAGGATAAGCTTGTTCAAAATCATTTCATACGAATCAGCAGAAATTGCATTGTTAATATGAAATTTATTCATTCTTTTTTTGAACGGGAAATTCGGATGACAACTGGTAAACGAGTCGAGATGAGTAGGAGAAAAATTACCGAGGTTAAAGAAGTATTTACAAAGTATTTGGTGTTGGGAGGAAATCACAAATGACAGCATTGTATATCGTTTCTTGTGTATTTGATGCGTTTGTAATTTATCTTTTGTTTGAAGATATTTTGGGGAAAAGAAAATCAAGCGTGAATAAATGGATTTTGATGCTAGCTTTGCTTGCGCAGCAATTTATTTCATCATTGATATTAAATAAGACGCAGTCTGTTTATGCACGATTGATAGTTATGATTGTGGGGACTTTTCTTCTTACGATTTTTTATGAAACAGATTTAGTGAAACGTTTTTTTGCAATGGCGGTATTTATTGTTTTTTCTATAATTGCGGAGGGAATTGCCGAGGTTTTAATGGTATTATTGGGAATAACTAAAGGTGAAGAGGAAGAAATAATAGCATTGTTTTTAGTTGAAATATTTCTTCTTTTGCTTGTATTGTTTAAAAAGATATTTACGAAAAGAGAGGGAAATATTCCGATTAAATACCAGGTTGGTTTTTTGATTGTACCTGTGCTAAGTGTTGTAGTGATAAATGGTATGGTATCCGGTCAGCCAACAATTTCATGGTTGTTTGGTGTGATAAGTCTTCTTATATTGAATATGGTTTCTTATTATCTTTTGAATACGTTGACCGGGTATATTACCGAGCAGAGCAATAAAGAACAAATGGAGAGACAGATTAAAACGCAAAAGGAAAAATATGAACAGTTAGCAAGTTCTTTTGTTCAAGGAAATCGATTGATTCATGATGTGAATAAGCACAATCAGATGATTAAAAAATATCTGGAAGAATCTGATTATGAGGAAGCAATCAATTATATCGAGAAAATAGATGATTCGTTTGCGGAGTTATATTCTTCGGTTAATACGGGAAATTTGGTTGTGGATTCAATTATTGGCGGGTTTAAGGAACGATTGGAACAGATTGGGTGTGCTGTTGAGTTATCTGTTAAGATAAATAAAAATCGAAAAATCATGGATGATTATGATTTGGTAGTTGTACTTGGAAATGTAACTGATAACATTATAGAGGCAGTGACATGTGGCGAAAAGAAGCGTTCATACGTTGAAATGAAATTAGAGATGACACATACATCGTTTGTTTTTTATGCTAAAAATAGTGTTTCGTCTGAAAAGAAAAAAGAAAAGAATAAGTGGTTTCATGGGTTGGGATTAAGCAATGTTAAGGATACTGTGGAAAATTATGGAGGAACTATGCTTGTCAGCCACACAAAAGAATCTTATGAGACGATGATTCAGGTGCCGATAAGGGAGGAATAAAGATGGTGAGCAGTATGGTTACAAATTATTTGATAAAAGCATCGATTATAGAGGAAAAACAACGTGAGCTATATGAGTATTCAATAAAATCCTTGTTTGGAAATGTCTTGAATATTGTTTCGTGTCTTGCGATTGGCATGTTATGTGGAGAGTGCGTTCGTGCAATTATTTTTCTACTTGTCATGGTTCCACTTAGAAGTTCGATTGGAGGATGTCATTTAAAAAGTTCCCTTTTATGTTTTTTGACTTCTTGCGCAATTGTGTTAGTTTGTATTTTTTTACCCAATTATTTGATTTTTCTGCCTGACTGGTTTTATTTGCTAATGGCTGGAATTGGCATGGGTCTAATTTCTATTATTGCGCCAGTTGACTGTATTGAGAAACCTATGGATATGGAAGATAAAAAGAAAATGCATATTCGGGTAAGATATTTAATTTGTTTATTGTTTGTATTGTATTTTGTTTTATATATATTCGGAAAAAAGCAACTATGTGTCGAACTAGTATTAGTTGTAGAGTGCGCGTTAGCTACATTAATTATAGAATTAATACGAAAATATTTTAGAAAAAACACGGGTGAGTGAGAAATTAATCGTATTTTTTACCGTTCATGTGCGAAAAACGACCGTTCATAAAAAAAACGGTTACAAATATTATGTTGTGTTAAAATGAGTAACGTAAAAAATATACCAGGGAGGATAAAAAGATGTTAAAAAAAATGGTTAGAAAATTTGGAAAGAATTTTTATTCTGAAACATATTTTATAAGGAGGAATTTTATATGGCTAGAAGTTCACGAATCATAATAATCTTTGTTGTTATCGCGTTGATACTGGGAATTG
>OCPR01000192.1_pt1 | contig 93366 bp, 76 predicted proteins | sample 1538611 | NCBI WGS metagenome assembly OCPR01 (sample SAMN04571711, study PRJEB22368) | human gut metagenome | biome: human gut; material: stool | host: Homo sapiens | place: Luxembourg | collected 2012-09-28
CTAACATTGTTACTAACTTTTTTCCCAAGTTCTTTCTCTTTTTCATGTTTATTTTCCTTCTTTCTGCGAAAGGCACCAATGCGTTATGTTTTGGAATTTTTTACCATCATTCTACCCCCTCCACAAAATTTTGTCAATACCTTATTCTTCTTGAGTTTCCGCTAAATGCATTCTGAAAATGAATCATTTTTATAAAAGGGCCAATTTACCTGATTTTTAAAATCTATAGATGACGATAGTAAAATCAACGGCACTTTAATAAACCCCATCGAAACCGGGCTTTTATAAATTGATTCTTTTTCTATATTAAACGACTAGCTTAAAACAAAGTTGCCGGTATTTGGGACGTTTCGTTCGAAACCAGAGCCGGACGCCCTCTTTTGCATATGAGAGTATACCGGAGATGCCTTTGGCTAGTCGGTAATAACAGAAGAAAACCTTTTCCTTTACAGGGTTTGCTGTTTTTATAATTGCTATCTTGAGTGCATTTGATTCGGGTTCCATGGATACCATTGCCAGAAAAGCCATGCACACGGTAATATAAAAATTAAGTGCATTGATTGCGTGAAGTTTCCGTACGCGGAAGTTTTCAAACTGGAACATCTGCTTTTTGCATCGGAAATATTCCTCAATCTTCCATCGGGAAAAATATATCCGGGCCATCCGGAGCACATCTTCCTTTGATTTGATCTCCTTATTGGTGGCAAGCATCATCGGATGTTCCGTAATGCCATAAACGAGGACCAGATAAATGTCCTTTCTGGATGCAGTGATCTGCACTCTAACATGTGATAGATAAGCTTCATACTCTTTTCCCCTGTAGAAAACACTGGTCTTGATCTTGCCTTTTCTGCGGTCGCGTAATTCTGTGGCAGGAGTCCATTTGTTGTGGTATAAAAGTTTTCTTTTAGAGGTAAGGCGAATGACGTAATCCTGTTCCAAATCATCAAGTTTCAGGAACATCTTGTTGTCATCATAACCGCGATCCATGCAAAAAGTCGCCCTTTTAAAAAGTGCGGCACCTTGTTCCATGGCCTCAAAGGTGATCACATTAGCAGATTTGTAACCCTTTTCAGCGGATGAGTGTATTTTTGAAAAAATACTGACAGGATGATTGCTGGTAGTAAGGACACAAGCTTCTGTAACATGATACCCCTTTTTGTACACATTTTTAGTGGATGTGCTTTCAGAGCCGTCCCTGACAATACCAAGTGATTCAAATTTGTAACCATCTGGTTTTACCACATCGCTGTCATCGATATGAATCACGGGGGCGGCAGGCACCCAATTTCTCACCTGCTGAAGGTAAGAAGCAGCCGCAGATGCCGGAGTACCTTTATCAAGATGCTTTGATAAGCGGTCAACGACATTGATTTTTTGGGAAGGTTCATGAAGTTTGTCAACGACATCGGTCAGCAGGCAGCTTCCAGAAGCCAGCATGCCGTAGGTAATGTCAGCAGTGAATTTCTTTTCCGGTTTTGAAAGGCACTTTGAAATTTTATTTGAAAAAGTTAAAATTTTTCGTTTCATTTGGTAAGTATTTGATGTAAAATAAGTCATGAGGAATCCCCTTTCTTTTTGTTTAGTGAGATTTTTGTTTGGTAGCTTAATTTTACATCAAAATGAAAGAAGATTCCTTATATTTGGGTGTTTTTTTGAAAGTTGTTTATAACTGCATATGGAAAATGACGCACTTGTGTATAAAACTACGGAAACTCAAGAACAATTTATCAGTTGATTTACTCACCAAAATCCGCTATACTTAAACTTAAATGACATTAGGAAAGAGGTACCGGAATGGATAACGCAACCGAAGAAAGCATTATGGATATCATCGGAAAACTGAAAAACATCGATTACATAAATCCGGAAGACATCCCTAATATTGATTTATACATGGATCAGGTTACGACATTTATGGACGAACATCTTGCTGCGTGTAAGCGTCTGGATGATGATAAAATACTTACAAAAACCATGATTAACAACTACACAAAAAACGATTTTCTTCCGCCACCGGTCAAGAAAAAATATTCCAAAGAGCATATGTATCTTCTGATTTTTATTTACTATTTTAAAAATGTATTATCAATCAATGATACGCAGAAAATCTTCCGCCCGCTGACGGATATGTTCTATAACAAAAAATCAAGGGATATTTCACTGGAAGAAATCTACCGCGTCATTTTTGAGATGGAACGCATACAGACAGATAATCTTACCAAAGACATTTTGAGACGATTTAAGTATTCACAAAATCTGTTTCCGGATGTTAAAGATGAAGACGAAGCAGACTTTCTCTCCCGTTTCGCTTTTATCTGCCTGCTCAGTTTTGATGCTTACCTCAAAAAACAGTTAGTGGAGCGTTTAATTGACGAAACTCTTTCCGATGAAGCGAAGCAGAAAAAAGACAAATAAATTACGGATAGAATTGAGGTTACTATGAACGAATTACTTGCAGGATTAAATGACAAACAAAAAGAAGCGGTTCTCCACTTTGAGGGACCGCTCCTTATTTTAGCGGGTGCAGGCTCCGGAAAAACCCGTGTTCTCACCCATCGAATTGCATATTTAATTGAGGAACATCAGGTACCGCCCTACCACATTCTTGCCCTTACCTTTACTAATAAAGCGGCAAACGAAATGCGCGAGCGTGTGAATAACATTATTGAATATGGTGCCGGCAGTATCTGGGTGAGCACCTTCCACTCCACCTGTGTTCGTATTTTAAGACGATTTATCGACCATTTGGGTTACGATAACACCTTTACGATATATGACAGTGATGACCAGAAATCACTGATGAAAGATATTTGCAAACAATTAAATATTGATACAAAAAAATATAAAGAACGCACTTTCTTAAACGCTATTTCCTCGGCAAAGGACGAGTTAAAAACACCGGAGCAGTATGCTGACGAAGTAGCAAAAGAATACAATAAAAAGATTTTCGGACGGGTTTATAAAGAATACCAAAAGCGCTTAAAACAGAACAATGCTTTGGATTTTGACGACTTAATTATGCTTACTGTGCAATTATTCCAGCAGAATGCGGAAATACTAAACCATTATCAGGAGCGTTTTCCATTTATTCTGGTGGATGAGTATCAGGATACAAACACCGCACAGTTTACGTTATTAAGTTTGCTGGCATCCCGCTACCAGAACCTTTGCGTGGTTGGTGATGATGACCAGTCGATTTACCGGTTCCGCGGTGCAAATATTCACAATATTTTGAATTTTGAAAAAATCTTTCCGGCAACGAAAGTTATACGATTGGAGCAGAACTACCGCTCTACTAAAAATATTCTTGCGGCTGCCAGCGGAGTAATTAAACATAACTCCATGCGTAAAGAAAAAACGCTTTGGACAACAGCCGAAGCCGGTGCTCCTATTTCCTATGGACGCTACGATAATGAATATGAAGAAGCTCAAGGCATTGCCGCTGACATTCACCGTCAGGTAAAGGATGGCATGTCCTACAGCGACTTTGCTATTTTATACCGCACCAATGCACAATCCCGTGTGTTTGAGGAAAAACTTATTTACGAGGGCATTCCTTACCGGATTATCGGTGCTGTCAACTTTTATGCCAGAAAGGAAATTAAAGATATTCTCTGTTACCTGAAAACAATCAATAACAGTGCGGACGATATCGCGATTAAACGAATCATCAATATTCCAAGACGAGGCATCGGTCAGACAACCATCGGGCGTATTTCGGACTATGCTTTTTCGCAGGAAATGCCATTTTATGAGGCACTCCGCCGCGTGGACGAAATTCCGGGATGCACCCGCGCCAGTGCAAAAATTCATTCCTTTGTCAGCCTGATTGAGCATTTTCGCATGAAATTACGCGGCGAAATGTATTCGCTTGAGGATATGACTCAGGAACTTTTGGATGTAACCGGTTATGTCCGTGAATTAGAGGCAGAAGACACAGATGAGGCAAATGGCCGCATCGAAAATATTGAATCTCTGATGAATAAGATTGTTCAATATGAAGAAGATAATAATGGCGGCACGTTAAACGACTTATTGGAAGACATCGCTCTCGTGGCAGACATTGACACGGTATCCGATGACGCTGAGCAGGTGCTTTTGATGACACTCCACAGTGCTAAAGGACTGGAATTTCCAAACGTTTATATTTGCGGTATGGAAGAAACAATCTTCCCGGGGGCTTCCGCCGTATTTGGCGATGACCCATCTGAACTGGAAGAAGAACGCAGACTCTGCTACGTGGGAATTACCCGTGCCATGAAAAAGCTGACGCTTACCAGCGCAAATCAGCGCATGCGTAACGGTGAAATGAATTTCAACCGCCCATCACGCTTTATTAACGAGATTCCGCGCCACTTGGTGAAACAGACCTATGGCGCAGTCCTTAAACCGGAGACCGAAAGTAAACCAACTGAATTTTCGAGGACAAAAGCTTCTCTTTATACCAAGGACCGCAAAAATCCATTTGCCAATAACCCTTACATCCAAAAGGGAATGGGAAGTACTTCACCTGCCGGTGCTCCGGATTATCAGGTTGGCGACCGGGTGTCACACACGAAATTTGGGCAGGGCATTGTCCGCTCCCTCACAAAACTAACAAACGACTATGAGGTTGTCATTGAATTTGATGGATTTGGACAGAGAAAGCTCCGCTCTTCGTTTGCCAAACTGACAAAATTGTAATTTGATAAAAAAAGTATAGTATTCCATAACTATTCGTGTTACAATATAGTTAAAGAATCTTTTTGAGAAAGGATGGTTTTATTATGTCAGGAAAATTTGAGGAAATGATAAACAACGCTAAAATTACTGAGTTGTTAAACAAGAAAAAAGCAGAGGAAGAAAATAAAAGTTTTGTTCTTTGGATTTTGGCTATTATCGGTGCAGCTGCTGCTGTAGCTGCTATCGCATTTGCTGTATACCGTTATATGAATCCAAAGTACGCTGATTTTGATGGTGATTTTGATTATGACGAGTTTGAGGATGATTTCGAAGATGACGACATTGATGATAATGACGTTTATGTAAAGAAGACAAACTAGTTTTTATTCTCCTTTCACCCCAAAAGAACCGCCTGTACCGGACATACCGGTGCAGGCGGTTCTAATTATTTCTCTCTATTCTATTATCCTAATTCCGGAACTTTTTTTGAAATTGCAACTGCTAATGCGCCCGGTCCGATATGACACGAAACACTTAAGGAAAGCGGGTCAACAAAATCCACCCGATGTCCCGGAAATTCTGTCTCTAGTTCCTTACGAAACGCCTGTGCCTCGGTATCATCTGCCGTATAAGCAACATGCATGTAAAAATTATCCCCATCCGGATCATGGAAACGTTCTTCAAAGTCATGGCGAATTGCCTTAATCATTGTGCTTTTTGCCGCCTTCAAAGTTTTCACTTTTGCATAAGCATCTAACTTTTCTCCCTGAATCTGCAAAACCGGTTTGATTCTTAATACGGTTCCGATAGCTGCAGCCGCCGGTGTAATTCGTCCACCTTTTTTCAGATAAGAAAGCGTGTCCACCATGATATAAATACTGGACTCAAATTTCTCACGAAGCAAAATCTCCTGAATCTGTTTGCCATCATAACCATTCTGTGCCAGTTCAATGGCATCCATTACGGAGCGTCTCTGTGTAACCGAAATTCTCTGGTTATCTACAACAAAAACTTTATTTTCATACTTTTCTTCATAAGAAAGCATCATGGCAGTTCCGCAAGAGCTGCTCAATCCACTCGACATCGGAATGTAAACGATTTCATCATAACACTCTAACACACTGTCCCACAGTTTCATTAATGTATCCGGTGCCGGCTGTGATGTCATTACATCTGCGCCCTGCGCCAGATATCCATAAAACTCATCCTGACTCATGCTGATATCTTCATAAAATGTATCACCATTAACAAAAAAAGGCATTGGCACAACGTAAATGCCAAGCTTCTTTGCTTCTGACTGAGTAATCCCACTATTACTATCTGTAATTACCGCAACTTTTTTCATCTATGCAATCCCCTTTCAAAAGATACATTACATCATATTATTTTACTATTAAACTTCGTTTTTGTCAAACAACCGGTATTTCTTTACCATTCTTTCAATCCTCCGAAGAACGGGTTTATACAGACAGAACAAAAATCCGGCAGTCGCTGCTCCAAATAACAGGTTAAAAGGAAGTCCTGACAAATACACAAAACAAACCACCGATAAGGAAAGCTGCTGTGAAGTAAAAAAGATGGTATTTAAATCAACAATGGCTCCGTAGATGATAACGACAGCAAAAAAGCCATAGAGTGCTACAAGCCATCGCTTACTCTCCCGTCCGTAGAAAAATACGCCGGCAAAAAATCCTACCAGACCAAGTGCCACCATTTGAAACGGGGTCCACGAACCCTGACCAAAATAAAAATTAGAAACAAAAGCACTTAATGCCCCTGTCACAAAACCTACTTCACCTCCAAAACTCACGCCCGCTAAAATTACGACAGCCGCGATCGGCTTTATCTGCGGCAAAAAGAAAAATGTAATTCTTCCGGCAATCGCAAGTGCGCAAAGCGACGCAATCATCGTAAGCAGCATAACACCCGGCCGTTCTTTTTCAAAGTGAGCAAAAAAGCCAAACAAAGCAATCAGTAAGACCGCCATACTCACAAGGTAATAATTTTCTCCCTTTAACACAATGATTTCATAAAAAAGCAATACAAAGGCAAGTATGCCAAGGATACTATTGCGAATTTTTTCTTTTTGCATATTTCTTCACATCCTCAATGGTTATTATGTGTGGATTTACCCGTCTGGTCACCCGGTTCATCCCTGTCGTGTAAAACTGATTTTCTTCCATAAATTCTCTCACCGGACACTGCACAATAATTTCGCCCTGATACAAAAGTGAAATTTCGTCAGCGTACTTCGCTGTAAATTCCATATCATGCGACACCATCACAATGGATTTTTCCATTTTGGTCCACTCTTTTAAAAGTTCACCAAATATCTTCTTTGATTTTGCATCCATTCCTTTGGTCGGCTCATCCAAAAAATAATAATCTGCCTCTTTTCCGAGTGCAACACAAAGCGCAAGCCGCTGTTTTTCTCCACCGGACAAATCCTGTGGATTCCGCTTTTTTAGTCCCTCTAAACCAAACCGCAAAAATAAATCTTTCGAGCATTGGCTCATTTTATCCCATTCTTTTTGCACTGTCTCTTCTAATAACAAATACATCGGATTTTGCGGCAGATATGAAAAGTTTACCGAACTCATTTTCCCATGATACGGTCGAAACTGCCTTGCCATCAGCCGCAGTAAAGTCGTCTTTCCACTTCCGTTGCCACCCACAAGACACGAAATGGTATTTGCCGCGAAACGCCCCTTTGTTTCCTTTAACACATCCGGTGATTTCTTCTCATAGCGAAACGATATATTTTTCAAAGAAAAGTCCTGTGAGGATGTTTGCTTTCTTTCAATTTTTTCTTCTTCCCCATCCGGAAACACTGCGCTTTCATAGTTTCCTTCAAACCAGATTCTCGCTTCCTTTTTTGTCAAAAGTCTATCTTCCAATTTCAGATATGACGGCAAAAATTCTTCGAAAATCGTTCCTTTTAACTGTGCCTGTATCGTCCTTGGCTCTCCTATTTTCTCAATTTTTCCGTCTGCCATACATAGCACTTCATCCACAAAGGCAACCAAGTCTTCCAACCGCTGCTCCGCAATTACAATCGTTACACCAAACTCTTCATTAATCTGTCGAATTAAATCATAGATTCTCCGCGCTGCAACCGGATCTAACTGGCTGGTCGGTTCATCCAATATCATAAGTTCCGGATTCATGGCAAGACCGGAAGCAATGTTTAAAAGCTGCTTCTCCCCACCACTTAATGTCATCGTGTCCCGCGTGGCCAGATTTTCAAGCCCAAAGGAACTAATCACTTCTGCTAACCGCCGTTTCATCTGCTGCTGTTCCATCCCGATATTTTCAAGTCCAAATACAATCTCGTACGAAACCCGGTCTGTCACAATCTGATTATCCGGGTTCTGCCACACATATGCACAGCCCTTCGCCTGATTGGTAAGGCTTCCTTCTTCTCTTCCGCGGATTCCCGTTTCCCCGGCAAGTTTGCGTAATAAAGTTGTTTTTCCGCAGCCGGACGGACCGACAAGCAAAGTAATCGTTCCCTGTTTTATTTCCATCTGTTCCACATAAACCGCCGGTTCTACTTCATCCGGGTAGAAAAACCGGTAATCTTTCGCTTCGATAAAAGCCATGCTGCTTCCTCCTTTCCGTACATCCAAATCGGGATGCCAAGATATAAAATCCAAATCAAAATCTCCCACGCCGGCAAAAATTCCATGTGTATACTTGGGAAAAACCAAACCGGCGCAGGTGCCATTATTTGTTTTCCAATCACAAAGACACTCATCGCACATACAATCGCAAAAAACACATAATCTCCCATATTCCATTTACGTGCATAAAACGATGTGCGCCCATTTTTTCCATACGACTTCGCTTTCATTGCCATACTTCGTTCTACCGAATCTTCCATCGTTTTACCAAGCAGTGCAGACCACACATGCGGACGATTTCCATGCAGTGAAATCATCTGTGAAAAATCTTTTTTTGCCTTAGGCACCATACGAAGAATCATGGAAAAAAGCAGCGAAAAAGATGGAAATCTTTTTCCTGACATCGTCATAATCTTTTCTGAAGTCATCACATATGAAAAATCAGAGAACAGAAAAATAGTCCCCAACAAAACAACTGCCATATAACAGCCATACAGCACCGCTTCCTTTGTCACGGCGTTCTCATTCAAATAGAAAAGTACCGTCATACCACGGTGATTGAGCAGTGGATTCACAACCACACAAAGTGCCACCACCGTAAGACTTCCCACAAAGGATTTAAGCATTTTCAGAAATCCTCTATTTAGCGAAACATCAATTCCCATCAGTAACAAAAGCAATCCATATAAAAGCGGATGTCCTGCCACAATCAAAAGAACCAGTGTCATAACATAATATACAAACAAAACGACCGGATGCCTTCGCGTCATCGCATTCATGGTTTCCTCCTCTATTATTCATACTCGCAAACATAATAAAATACAATTACATCGCCATTTGATACCTGATAATTGCTCGCTCCCACATTCGGCGTCATGCCATTGACCGAATACATCCAGCCACTCTCGCTGCCACAGTCAAACTGATACAGACCGCCAATTCCCTTCACATAATAGGTGCCATACATCGGAGTGAACTCGCTATCTAGGGCGATGTTGTTCTCTTTTGTAATTCGCTTCAATATATCATACACGGACTCTTCTGCCGTGAAGGAACATTTACCGGAATAATAAATTCCGGATGCCGGAATCACCTCTTCTAACCCATTTTTCCACAACTCTTTTTTCTTTAAAATCTTCTTACATTCGATTTCAAAAGAAACTTCATTTTTGGGTTTTTCCGTTTGCTTTTCGGTCGGTTTTACAGTTACAGGTTTTTCGGTCGAAACCGGTTTTTTTGTAACATTTTCCCCGGATTTTTTTTCTGTTTTATTTCCTTTATCCTTTTTTGGTGCAGTCACAGCCGCCGGCTTAGCAGTCGGTTTTTCTGTATTTTTCCCTTTGATTTTCTCTTTTGGTGTACTTGTGCTTACTGCCGTTTTCTGCTTGGGAGTCTTTGTTTGTTCTACCGATTTTGTTGATTCCGGTTTCGCCGTCTCCTTTTTTTCTATAGATACCACATCTTCTTCCGAAGCATAGTGTGCATCTTCCTGATTATTTGTCTTTTGTACTCCCTGTACCATAAGTGCCCCAATGATAACAAAAAACAGTACCACGCAGGCGATAATTCCTTTTTGATTCCACTTCATCTGAAAGCCTCCAAAAAACTTCTATACGACAGAGTAACAAACAATGGACAAATCTGTCAAGCGTTGGTATAATATCTTGCGATGGTATAAATAATATTAGTAACCATAAGGTTCTTTTAAGATTAATAGGGAAGACGGTGTGAATCCGCCGCAGCCCCCGCTGCCGTATTAGGGGATGGCTTGTACATAAATGTCACTGGCATATGCCGGGAAGGCGTACAAGATTGGTTAAACCTTCCAGATGAACCTTAAGTCGGAAGACCTGCCTTATGGTGTGAAATGTGACCTTTCGGAGGGAGAGGAAATGTTTTGACTATTCATTCTAGTCATCACAGGTCCTTGTATGCCCTTTTTTCGGGAATACAGGACTTTTCTTATGTTATCGCAATACCAGAACAAAAATACGCGATACGCGAGAAAGAAGGTTTTTCTATGAAAAACAAAAAGAAACTTTTATCTGTTCTCTTAGTCTTTGTTATGACGGTAAGCGTCTTTCATGGCTATGCAGCAAAAGCAGCGGATGCAGTCAAAGTAACACTTCGTCTTGAGCAGGATAATAAAACACTTGTTACACCGGTTGAAGTTACTCTGACTGATGAAGACAAAAAAGATTACGGCATCGGCCTCAGTACCGAAACACTTACCCCGCTTCATGCGCTGGCTAAGTATCTGACCGAGAAAAAAGGTGCCACAACAGAAACAATGAAAAATTATATTATGGCAAGTGAAAGCCAGTACGGTTTGTATGTTAACGGTATTAGTATCGACGGCAAATCCGACGGCAGTGCTTCCTCTGACGCTTTGGACGGCGTAAACTGGATGTACACTGTGAATAACACAGATACAGGTGTCGGTATGGGATCCTATTCATTAAAAAATAATGATGCCGTCACCATCTATGGACTTTGGGGCGGCGGCACATGGCCAAATAACGTAGAAACAAATTACAGTTATTTTGAAAACAGCACCTTGAACACAACAGTTTCCAACAAAACTACTGTATCACTGAAAGGTGTAGGCTACGACGAGAATTACACTCCGATTGTTAAATCAATTAGTAACGCAACTGTTGTAGCAGCAAAATATGAAAACGAAGCCAGCACAGCAACAAAGGATACTGCGGTTGCCACAGCACAGACAGATGATAACGGTGTTGCTACTCTTTCCTTTGATAAAGCAGGTACTTATGTACTCTCCGCTTACCGTTTGGACAGCGACGGCAAACACTCCAACATTTCCAGACCATACGGAATTGTTAAAGTGCTTGCTGCAGTTACCGCACCAACAGCTACTCCGACCGTTACACCAACAGCTGCTCCAACCGTTACACCAACAACTACTCCGGCAGGAGATTCTCTTGGCAAACCGGTTCCAACAAAAACTCCGACTGCCACACCAACTCCGGCATCGGATGACAAGGGTATTAAAAAAATTGCAAAAAAACCTACTAAGGTAAAAGTTGTTGTTAAAAAGTCAAAGAAAAAGAAAAAATCCGTAACTGTTTCCTGGAAAAAGGCAGCAAACGCAAAAGGATACCGCATCGCACTTTCCAAGAAAAAGAACGGTAAATACAAAAAAGTAACCGATACGAAAAAAACAAAATACACCTTTAAGAAAACAAAGGGAACGTATTATGTAAAACTGACCGCTTATGTTGTAAAATCTGACAAAGCTACTTTCAGTAAAGCAACAAAACCGGTAAAATTCAAGGTAAAATAAGATGAAGAAAAAGACATTTTTATGTCTCATACTCACCGCTGCCATCTTCCTTAGTGCATTTTCGACTTTTCGTAAGGAGCAGGGAATGGATGGTGCCAACGTGGTATCCTCTGTAACACCGGAGGATACCGCTGACTGCGGTGCTATTTGGACAAACAAATTTTCCACAAAGGGAATCTCATACAACTCTATTCCGATTATGGGAACAAACGGCATCTATGTCGTAAATTCGAATATACTTTATGAACTGTCTTATGCAAATGGACAGGTTCTCAGACAAACTACTTTAAAAGAAAAAATGAACAGCGTCTGCAACATGCTTCTTGAGGAGCATTTTTTATATATTCCGCTGGCAAATGGCACGATGCAATGTGTTGACATCACTTCAATGACAAGTCTATGGCAGAGCGAGTCGTTTGGCGGACAGTCTCTTTCGACTACCTTTTGTCAGGACGGCTATCTCTATGCCGGCACGACAAATGTTTTGTCAAATGGTACAACCACAGGTCTCTTCTACTGCCTGAATGCAAAAGATGGCTCAACCGTCTGGACTTATGAAGATAAAGACCATCCGGGCGGTTACTATTGGAGCGGTGCCATTGTCTATGAGGATGCACTTTATTTCACCGGTGATAACGGTATTTTGGTAAGTCACAGTCTCACGGAACCTGTTGTGTACGATACAAGTACGCTGACAACTACGGCAACCATCCGCGCCGGACTGACCTATCACAAAGGAACCGATGCCCTTTATACCGTAGCAAAAGACGGTACATTATTTCAGATACAATGCACGGAGCAAAAAATCACAAGGGTTTCCTCCGGTAAAATCATGAGTGGTGCCAAATTTATTACCTGCACCAGCACACCAACTATTTATAACAATCGTTTATATGTTGGATGTATGGCAGACCAATATGGTTATGTCTGTGTCATGGATGCCCTGACTTTAAAACCTATTTATCAGGTAAAGGGATTTCAAAATGCTGAAGTCAAATCTTCTCCTCTTGTTTCAACCCGTGGTTCTTCCACCGGAGAAGTAACGGTCTATTTCTCCATGAATGCTTTGCCGGGTGGTTTGTACGCTTTTAAAGATATAGAAGGAAAAACAAGTGCCTCACTTCACACTTTGTATATTCCACAAGCAAAACAATACTGCCTGTCCAGTATTACAGCCGATGACAAGGGGTGTTTATACTATTCCAACGACAGTGGAACCCTGTTTTGTGTTACGCTTGCCAAAGATATCCCTGCCACAAGCACACCGACAGTCACAAGCACACCGACTGCGACAAGTACGCCGACTGTTTCTAATTCGCCTGCACCGGCGGCTAAAAAGTCTGTGTTAAAGCCGAAGAAACCATATAGCGTTAAGGTAAAGAAAAGCAAAAAAAAATACAAAGTCACCTGGAAAAAAAAGAGCAAAAAATACCAGACCATTATCTCCTACCGATATGGTAAGGGAAAATGGAAAAAGAAAACAATCAAAAAAAATACGGCAGCAACGATAAAAAAAGGCAAAAAAAGACTGCAAATCCGACTGAGATGTAAAATCAAAAAACAGTCCAAATGGATTTACTCCTCTTATACGAAAACCTTTTCATTTCGCCCCTAATATGCTAAGATAAAAATAGTCATTGGATTTACAAAAGGGAGGTTTATAGTATGAGTAAAGAACAAGAACAACTACTGCAATGGATTGATGAATCCGATAATATTGTGTTTTTTGGCGGTGCCGGTGTCTCAACAGAAAGTAAAATTCCGGATTTTAGAAGTGTTGATGGATTATATAAACAAAACTACGATTATCCACCGGAAACGATTCTGTCCCATAGTTTTTATATCCGTAACCCGGAAGAATTTTACCGTTTTTACCGGGATAAAATGCTGTTTCCTGACGCCGATCCTAATGCCGCTCACATTGCTCTTGCCAATTTGGAAAAGCAGGGCAAATTAAAAGCAGTTATTACACAAAACATCGATGGTCTGCACCAAAAGGCAGGAAGCAAGGAAGTATTAGAACTCCACGGCTCTGTTTTGCGAAATCACTGCACACACTGTCATAAATTTTATTCTTTAGAAGATATTTTAGCTATGGACGGTGTTCCTCACTGCGAATGTGGCGGCATCATAAAACCGGATGTCGTTCTCTATGAAGAAGGACTTGATATGCCGCTTATGGAACGTGCCATTTCCTATATCCGCGATGCTGATTTGCTGATTATCGGCGGCACATCTTTGGTTGTTTATCCGGCCGCCGGGTTAATTGACTACTATCAGGGCGATAAGCTGGTACTCATTAATAAGGATAAAACTTCAAAGGATAATCGTGCAAATCTTATCCTGCACGAACCAATTGGTGAGGTCTTAAAACCGCTCGCCTGACAAATTATTTCTTAATCTGCATGAAATTGATTTTTGCGGATGCCAGTACATTGCGTGGAAACATCTGGTTTACACCACTTGTTCCACCGTTACCGGTATCCGTTATTTTTTTCGGATAAAGGACAAGAGAAATCTTCTTTTCTTCCTTTAGTTTTTCCTCCATCGTCTCTCCTGCAAGTACAATACTTGGCTTTTCCTTATTGATTAGAGATAAGATATATGACATCGGCTTTTTCGTTTTGCCATCTGCACGGCAGCCAACAAGTTGAAGCCCATTATGTAAAACTGCACTCTCATCCAAAAGCAGATGCACACCTGCACCGGAGATTTTTTCTTTCTTTTCCTCCACAAGGGCAGAATCTGCACTTCCTTCCACCATATAAATGCCCAATGCCGCCTTCATTTTTTTGATACTTGCAAGAGTCTTATCTATCGTTACCTCATTTGTATGTCTACCGAATAAATTTCCTCCAAATAAAATAACATCCGGCTTTTTCTCATTCACCTTTTCCACCAGAGAATCAAACGCATGAGCAGTCATATCACTGCCTACAAAGCAATTGGAAATATAAACAATGGAAGTATCCTTAACAGGCTCTTTCTTATCCTCCTGCAAAATGACAGTCCCCTCCCATGATATGCACCGGCTTTTCCAGAAAATAACAGCGCCGACACACATGGTAACAACAAAAAAGCCAAGAATCAATTTGGTCGGATGATTGAAAAAGCGGTATATTTTCCCGCTGCATCCTGCTTTTTTTCCGATAAAACGAACAATGCCACGCACAAAACACAAAATAGGTGTGAGTATCATAACACTGCCATATATTACAGAATATGCATGCATAATGACGGAAACTTCATCCGAAATCATTGCGGATATTCCGGTTTCAAAAAGAAACACAAATATTAAAGAAAAAACATGTAAAAACGCGAAAAAGACCACCGGTACTTTCCCGCGTTTCCACAAATCATAATATCGCAAAATAGAATAAAACCATGCTCCTAATGCATAGCACAACGCAATCACAACTTCTATCATAAAAGCACCCCTTGTCGTATGTTTTACTACACGGGTAGTGTATAATAGAACTACTTATTTGTCAACCATTATTTGGTTTTGAATTTCTTTGTTTTGCTCCATTTTGAAACGGTTTTCTTTCCGTTTATTACCTGATACGTTCGGATTCGTATATAGTATTTCTTTTTCGTTTTTAACTTTTTAATCGTCCGGCTTTGTTTCTTCTTACCGGAAATCGTAATCGTCTTTTTCCCTTTTTTGAAAGATGCCGACGTGCTATATTGAATCTGATATCCGGTAATTGACTGTGCTGACTTCTTCCAGCTTACCGATACTTTTTTCTTGCCTGCTTTCACCTTTTTGATAACCGGTGCTTTCAGAACAGCCTGCTTTGGATTCTTGTTTGTATTTGCCGGTGCTGTCGTCGGTTTTGCGTTGGAAGCCGGCGTTTTCACAGGTGTTCCCGAAGTTTTCTGTGTCGGCGTTGGAATTGGTGTTGGTGTTGTCTTTGGTACCGGAGTAGGAGGAGGTGTTACCAGCGGCGTCGGCGTTGGTTTCGGTGTTGGAATCACAAGATTTTCCGGCACTTTTCCTACTTTTACATCCGTGTAATCACTGTACAAATACCGGTCTGTTTTATTTGCTGTTAACCAGTCTGCCTGCTCTTTTGTTGCCGTATAAATCGTCGATGGATTGTGCATTTCATAGAAGATGTAAGTATCCCATGTTTCCAGTTTTGTTTCATCAAAGCCGGTTCCAAGTCCAATCGCCACTAAATTTGTACAATTATAAAATGCCTGCCCGCCAATCGTTTGTATCCGGTCCGGAACTTCCACCTTCACAAGTCCGGTACAGTACGAAAATGTATATTCCGGTATGGAGGTCATCGATTTCAAATCTGGTAATTCGGTAAATGACGTACAACCGGAAAATACTGAGCCTGCCATTGATTGTAAATTCTCTGACATCGTAACTTTATCCGCTTTCAGACTGGTACAATTACTAAATGCCCCATATCCGATTTTCTTAATCTGAGACGGAATTACAATCTGCTCTAAAGCAGAACAACCACTGAACGTATATGGCGGAATTTCTTCTATATTAACCGCCTTTGATAAATCAACAGAAACCAACGAAGTACAATTTTGGAATTCACTACCGCCAAGTTTTTGTAAGCCTGCTCCGAGAACAACCGATGTCAGTTTTTCACAATCCTCGAAAGCTCCTTCTGTTGCCAAATTGGTTATTCCAAGGATTTTAACAGAATCCGGAATCACAACCTGTTCCAATTCACTTCCCTGAAAAGCCTGATACCCAATCTGCGTCAAACCGTTCGGAAGTGATATACTCCGAATGGCACATCCCTTAAATGCCTGCCCATCAATACAAATTAATTTCGACGGAAGTGAAATTGATGTTAAATTTGTTGTTTCTCCAAATGCACTGTTTCCAATAAATGTTACGTTATCCGGAATATGAACTGAAGTTAATGCACTGCAGTCCTTAAACATAGTCCCTGGAACTGCCGTCCAGCTATCCGGAATCGTAAATGAACGTAAAGACTTACATCCCCAGAACAAACCGCCGGAATACTTATCCTCATCATTCTCATAACGGTTTGTGCCATCATAATCCGCTGCGGATACTGTAAATTTCCCATCTTCCGGGAACACAACATGGTCTAACTTTTCACAGTCCATAAACGCATTCGATGCAATATGCTGTACAGATTTTGGAATATTAATACTTTTCAAATTTTTACATCCTGCAAATGCACTGCAGCCAATAAAGGTTAAGCCCTCCGGAAGTGTTACCGTATCAATCGTACACTCACGGAATGCCCTCGAACCAATATAGGTAAGATTTGGTGTCTTATCTTTTCCAATCGGCAGTTCAGTCAACTCCGAACAGTTTGCAAATACATCTTTATATACGGTTTTTAATTCCTCCGGATATTTTAGCGTAAACTTAGACATTTTAGAACAATTATTAAATGCCATTTCTCCCAAATAAGTTAATTTTCCTTTTATCGTAACACTTGTAAGGGCTTTACAACCGCCAAATGCTAGTCGCGGTAATGTTGTAATCTTCTCCGGAAGTTCAATCGTGGTTAAACTTTCGCAGCGGTTAAACGCATGATATCCCAGTGACGCAACATTGCCCCATTCAATTGTTTTTAGCTGGATCAACCCCTCACACAAATGTGAGGGTACTTTTGTAACGCCGGACTCAAATGTAATTTTTTCAATTGCACCTCCGGCAAGACAGGCACCATCATTTTTCTGGTCCACTTCTTTGTCATCATCCAGTGGATATGTGTCGTAAATCGATGTTGTACCTTCTGGAATTGATATCTCATTTAACGAATCACACCCATAGAAAATGTATTTCCCAAGCTGGCAATTTGTAGGAAGTTTCACTGAAGAAAGCACACTGCATCCATAAAAAGCATAATTATCAATTTCCAAAACACCTTTCGGAATATTTATGGACGTAATTGTCGTGTTATCCCGAAACGCATTCTGTCCAATAACAGTAACATTATAACTTGCCCCATCCCAATCAATTCGAGAAGGTATTGTTACACTTTGTGATATTCCTGTATATTTTTGCAATGTTGCTGTTTTTGTTTCCTGTGTTAATTGATAGGAAAAATCACCTTCTGAGTAATTAACTGTGTCTGCTTTTGATGACTGCTCCATAAACCCTATGGAGAAAAAGAATGTCAGCATAAAAAGCATGCTAACGATGAAACATTTCCTTCCTTTACAAACTTTATCATTCACCTTAACCATCTCCTTTCTTAATTTCATATAAATCCGTTTCATTATACTGAATTAAGCATAAAATGGTAAGGTTACAAATGTCTCATGTTCGCTTTTTTGCTGACATTCCTGTGATTTTAGTTATAGTTAAATTTCAATTTATTTAATGATACATATTTGGTCTGACTCCGCTCGCCATTCAGAATCTGAATGTTAAAGCCGACGCCCTCTTCCAGTTTGTGTGGCATTGAACCATTATATTCTGTTAAATCAAATACCGTGTGTTTCTTCGAACCAATCAACTTATAGTTTCCTTTATCTAAAATATCGGAATCACTGTAGCCATTCAGCGCCTCAGCAGAAACAAAGGCACATTTCTGATAATCCCCCTCAAAATCAAGTTCTGTTCCGGAAGCATCATATACACCAAATTGAATCTCAAATGAGGTGACATCCTGTATACGAATTCCCTTTTTTAACAAATACCGGCTGAAATCAATCGCAATCATACAACTAACTTCCTCATCGTATTCATTTTCAAAAAGCATCAGACCATCGAGTTTATTTACGCCACTCTCGACAAGACCACTGCCAAGATTCATGTAACCAATAATGTCTTTATCTTCCAAATCCGCAACCAATACTTTCGGTTCTGCAACCGTTTCCTGTCTAACCGTTTTTTCCCGGAAATGCTCCGGCCATTCATCTTCCGGCAGTAGCAACTCCATTTTTAAAAGAATCAATTTACGAATCCTGCTAAATTCGCCATTTATAAACTGAATGTTAATCCCCACTGCATCGTGAAGCTCATGATCCGAAAGAGAAACTCCATCTGCCTTGTATCCATTGAAATCCGTAAGCTTGATTTTTGTAATTTCCTTTGAACCAATAACCTTATAATTTGTCGTTGGTAAAATGTCCGAATTACTGTAACCATTTAATTCGTCCTCAGAAACAAGTGCACATTTTTCATACTCAATGGAAAAATCAATTTCTTCCTCATTTTCATCATACGCAGCCGCCACCAAATGAATTTCCTGAACATCCTCAATTGCAATTCCCATATGATCCACGTACTCTCTTAATTCAATCGCATACATCGGATACAGGCCAGGTTCAAATTCTGCCAAAAACTCAATGCCTTTTGCCGTCACCGAAACACCGTCCTCCTCAAGCCCATGTCCATAATTAATATACGCTTTCAGCATAGGATCTGCCAAATCAACAACCCACTTTTTCACTTTATCCATAGCAACCTCCGTTCTGAAGCCCCTGCTCCCATCAAAATAATGTTACTATTATCATACCACATTATAGCTAAAGAAACAAAGTTTTTCTGCCTTACCAGACAGCTAAATCACTTTACTTTCATCGTCTTTTTAAATCCGGTCTTTTTCTTCTTAATCAGCTTTTTGTACTTCTTTAACTGCTTCTTCGGCACCTTGAATGTAGCTTTCTTATAAATTCCTTTGAAAGCATTCTTTCCGATGCTCTTCAGTTTTGTTGCCTTAATGGTTACTTTCTTCAGCTTCTTGCAGCCTTTGAAAGCATTTTTCGCAATCAAAGTAACGGTATACGTCTTTTTGCCAATCTTTACTTTATTCAAGATGGTAACGCTTTTTGCTTTCTTCGATGTGCATTTCTTAACAACCGCATACTTTCCGGAAATAGCATATACTACTTTTCCTTTTGTTGCGGAAGTAACTGCTTTACTTTTTTTTGGAGCCGTTTGACTGTTATTCGGGGTCGGATTTACCGGCTCCACATAATCTTCTTTAGAGAGCGTTGGCACTGAATAATTAGCGTAATCTTTTATTCCATTTCCCTGACAATCACTAAAAAACATTGATGTAACAATATGATGTTCATCAATTACCGACTTTGCTCCTTTTAAGAAATATGTATAAACAACCGGTTCCTCATCATCCCACGTAGCATCCAGCAGATACCACTGGTTTCCAATTTTCACCTGATTCCACATGTGCGTCAAACTGTAAACAGTAACACAAGGAATTTGATAATAATCACAAAGTATTTTTATCATTTTCGCATACGACTCACAACACCCTTCTTTATGCGTCATCAGATACCCAACCGAACGTGTTTCATTTGTTGCTGCTGCACTTAAAATATGAGAATTGTTACGGTAACTGTATGTTTTCACAACATAGTCATGAATTAATTTCAGTTTCTTCGCAGTCGAAACTTTTTGAACACCGGAATTATTAAGCGATTTAATAATCTCTTGTAAAAATCCACCATATTCTAAAGCATCAGCCTGAAATGCTGTTTTATAATAAGCAAGCACCGGATGGATTGTTCCGGTATAAACACCATCTTTTTCTTTCATTTGTGTGTGGTTAAAATACCGAATCCAAAATATAGACGGATTGTCTAAAACGACTGCTGTACTTGCTTGATACATGTTAGCAATGGTAATTTTATCTTTCGTTACAACTTTCACATTCTCCATTCTGCACTCGCCTTTATCCATGTCAAATTTATAATAATTATAAATTGTCGTATAGATTTTCTTCTCCACATCTGTAAGCCGGTTGTAATACCATTGATTACTTTCCATTGGTTTTTCTGCGTATGGAATTTCTTTTTCTGTTCCATCACTTTCTACCGTTCCGGCTATTTTTGTCGTACTCGCATTTGAGCTCCACAACGCACGCAAATGGTAATCCATCGCTTTTGTTGTATCGATGCGGGTCACAATAACATCTTCATCTTCTAAGTACCATCCGGCAAAGGAATGGCCCTGCTTTGTGACATCCTGCGGTAGTACAATGTTGCTCTGTTTGTACTTATACTCAGTCGGAATTGTCACTCCATCCGGAAGTGTTCCGCCGTCTAAGTCAGTTGTTACATGATATACAGTGCTTTCATAAATTGCCTGTAAGGAAAGTTCTCCGGATGTCGTTGCGTCTACTTTGGTCATCACCTTATTGTTCAAGGTGTTCCGCCATCCGCAGACATGCAATCCGGCTTTCTTTACGTTGGTTGGCAGGTCAAATTCATCACCGTAGGAGTAAGTTTTCGGATATTCACCGATAAACTCACCGCCAAGGGTATCATAAGTGATGCCGTAAGTACGGTTTGCTGCTTCCACATAGACTTTTAAGTTGTTCTTCAATGTATAATTGGACGGGAAAGGAATGGTTACGGTCGAATTCTTGTCTTCACAAGTCCCAGCACTTACCTCTGTTCCGTCTGCTGTTTCTACACGATAGCTCTGAATATAACGGTTTGTATTGCATTTCATAATCAGCGAACTGATTCTTTCACCATACTCATACGTTACTTCGTTTGTTTTGTCCAGCTCACGGTCGCCAAGGAAAGCGGTTGTATCACTGTACTTTGTACTGAATGTTACCGATGGCTTTTTGTACCATGCTGCATAAAGTGTGGTATCTTTTGCAATATCCCACTTATTCTTTCCGGAACTGTAGTTGATTACAGCCGTTTCACGTTCCGTTACCGGAATCGTTTTTGTCCGGTCAGTTACCCATCCGGCAAAGTCATAAAATTTGGAATACAGATATGGGAAGTCTTCCCATGCATCATAAGTAAACTTGTACTCTGTTTTCGACTGTGAATTCGTCACAAACGTTACTTTGTACGTGTTTGGTTTCCAAATAGCATATACAATTACAGTATCTACCTTTCCACTCAAATCATCCACTACATCTCCATCTTTTGCATATGACCATCCGGTAAAAGAATAGCCGGTCTTCTCAAAACGGCATGTTGGATTGGCTTTTGTGTCATAGGTCACATCCAAGTCATCCATACTGCCGGAAGTGGCGCCGTTCCCATCGAATACTACTTTGTGGGATTTTGCCGTCCAATGTGCATAGAGCGTGTGGTTTTCCGCGCGGGTCATCTGTGTATCTTCCGTTACTTTTGTTCCACCGTTTTTTGCCGTGTACCATCCGTCAAAGGTGTAACCGTATCGGGATGCCGTTGTTAAGGAATAATCCTTATCGAACGTGTTTGGCAGTTCGGCATCTTTTACCTCTCCTCCGTTAGCATCAAAGGATACCGTATAGGTGATTGGCTCTAAAATTGCCTTGAAAATAGAGTTGCAATCCACTGTCATGGTGGTTCCCGGCTCTAACTTTTCCGGTTCTCCTACTGCTTCTCCGTTTGCATTCATTGAATATTTCTCCCAACGAATCAGCTTATATCCAATAGTCGGATAAAAGTTTTCCGGCAGATTTGGTGAAAAAACTTCCTGATAGGAATGTTCTTCATTCTGCACGTTGGTATTCTGATTGTTTCGGAAAGAGACCTGATAGACTTCCGGCGTCCATTTGGCGTATACATCCGTTCCATCCGGAACTTTCAATAAAACGCCGTCTTTGTCGAAAATCTGAGTGTTTTTTTCAAAATATCCTTCAAATACATAGTGGTCTTTTTTCGGTGGATGGATGTTGCCGAAACTGCGGCTTTTCTCATCTTCCTTTCCTTCAAACACATATACCGAGTCATATTTCAAACCACTGCCCCCGCGGTTTATTTCACCGCCATCCGGAGCATCTGCATGAAGCGTAACTTCTTTTGCGGCCGCCCCAATGTAAGGGAACTTGTCCGGGTCTTTTAAGATGGCCGGGATGTTGGTTTTGTACTTCGTTTTGTAAACAGTTTTTAATGTGTTTTCCGGAGTAGTTACTGGTCCGCGGAATGCGAAACCGCTAGACGTATTATCTGTTCCGTTCAATGTAATATTTGGAGAGTTGCAATAGACAAGATTTTGGTTAAAGCAGTTTTGTCCAATTTTTTCTAAAGAATCTGGCAAATAAATATCTACACGTCCGCTATATCCCTCGTCTACACTTCCATACAAATCCTGACTAAACGCCCAATCATTAACCGTTTTCAGCCCCGTACAAGCCGTGGCGTCAACGACAATGCCTGAACTGGTGACGTTGAAGGAGCCGAGAAAAAACGAATCCTTGTTTTTCGCATCTGCATCTCCTAACGACTCCACTTTGTGATAAGCAATAATATTTCCCTTGCTATCACATTCCGGTACTTTGTCGGGAATAACTATATCTTTAGTAATATCTGTTGCAAAATCACCCTCTTGGTATTCTCCCACAACATGCACATTACGTGCCGGACTATTACTATCGCCCGATATAGTATCATATTCCCACTTGATTTGTCCTTGTTCCTTTGCTGCGTACCCACTCACCGCATTCTGTTTTCCCTCTTTAATATAACAAGAACCGGCTAATAGGCCGGCAACAAACAATGCGCAGATAGCAAAGGATATAATATTTCTTTTTCTTGCTTTCATAAATAATCTCCTTTCTTAAAGCGATTCAGTTGTACGGCAGCTAATTACTACCGGACTCCTGTTGTTTTTAGTATAGTATTAATATGTCTGTTAAGTGGAGCTAATTATATTAGCCCCACCCAAATACAAATATTATGTGTTAAATTAAATTTTTATCTCGTAATTTATCTAAAATGTTCTTAAAAATTGACAAGTCTGTATAAGCATCAAATCGTAAATCATTTAATCCTTTTGGAAATTCAAAAGTTTCAGTATTTATAAATTGTTTACATCTATCAATAAGATTTATGTCTTTGGATGATTCAAATGCTTTATAATATCTTTCGGTTTATCACTAATAGTATCCTTTATTCTTAATTCAATTAAATTTGCAACAAACATATATATTGTAAAGCATAAATCAATTTGCGTTACAATTAGAGTTATTTTGTCTTTTATAAATTCGTTTACAGAACGAAAATTTTTTCTATTATTTTCTCCATTCTCTTCTCCATAAAAAAAAGCTATTTACTCGCAAGCAAATAGCTCATATTTTGAATCGTCCACTAAAGCAAGACCTCTCTTTACTATATTATAACCCATTTCATAGAAATCACAATATCATTTTTATAATCACATGTCATAATCTTAGATTATGTGCTATTGATTTCCCAATTATATTCAAAATATTACATAGCAATGTGCCTTTGTCGCTTATATATGTTTTATGGTAACATATTTCCAATTGGAAATCAATTGTTTTTTTATTATTATACACAAGTTATATAATACTATGCTTTGAAATTTTACAAGAGAGCACATTTGTCCCTTCTTTCATTTACCCAACTCACCCATTCAACACCAAATTCCTTATCTCCTCCGTCCGAACCACACCAAACGCCCGACTATCCAACGAATGATTTCGATTATCTCCCATCACAAACCATTCATCCTCCTTTAATTTGCAAATACAATCCCTAGTTTTCATTGGCTCATTTAAATAAGGTTCCTCTATTTGTTTGTGATTCACATAAACTGCATTGTCCCGAATTTCCAACGTATCCCCCGGCGCACCAATAACCCGTTTAATAATATTTAGTTTGCCATCCTCTATAAGATATTTCTTTGGCACATTCGCTTTTGGTGAAATGATAGCAGTAATAATATCGCCCTTTTCAATCCGCCCTTTTAATGCAGCACTGCAGAAAATCAGCTGACCATCCTTAAACGTTGGCTCCATACTTTCCCCCTCTATTTGAGAAGGACGCACAAAATAAACAAGCACACAGGCAAAAATAATTCCAAATAAAATAGGAAAACCATAAGCCCGTACAATACCTTTTATTTTTCCTTTTTTCAATTGTTTCAAATATCTCATCCCCTTGCATATTCTTCTGCCAAAAACAGAAAGTATAAACCTAATATACCATTTTACGAAAAGTATATATACTTATTTGTTAAAAAAAAGAAATCCCCCGCACACAGCGAGGGAATAAAAAACGGAGACGATGGGATTCGAACCCATGTGCCCGTGAAGGCAAAACGATTTCGAGTCGTTCTCGTTATGACCACTTCGATACGTCTCCACAACATATTCCATTTTATCAGAATAAGGTAATTTGTCAATAGAAAATTACAACTTTTCTACTCCCCGTTAAGTGCCTCAATTAAAAACAATTCCACCGCTAACTGGTCCGACAATTTACCGGATTTAAACTGCTCTTCCAACTCCAATCTGGTTTGCAGCATCGCCAGTAATTTACTGCGTTTGAAAAGTACCGCCTGTTTTTCATACTTAGGAATTGTAAACGGAGGAACCCCGCATTTTTTTGCAATTTCTCCTGAGCGAAGTCCGCGGTTTTTACACTCCTTCACCTGAAGTAAGATGTTGATGTGACGCGAAAACATAAATAAAATAGACATCGGCGATTCCTTATTGGTATACAAATCTTCGTACAATTTCATCGCACGGTTTTTCTCGCCAAGTGCCACGGCATCAATCATGTCAAACATCTTGGAAACCGTTACTCCCGAACAAATAGCATCTACTTCCGGCACATCAATCAATTTACTTTCACCTACGTAGCCAATGCATTTTTCAAGTTCATTGCTGAGCATTTCCATATCCGTTCCCACTCGCTCAATCAACCGCTCGGCACCCTTTGTTGAAATGCTTTTCCCTGCTTTTTTCATGTAACCGGCAATCCACCGTTTCAACATATGTTCCGGCTGTCTTGTACACTCGGTCACACAGCCATTTTTATTTATCCACTTAAAAAGACGGTTGCGCTTATCAATCTCGCGCTCCACAAAAATGATATAAGTGGTCTCCGGAAATGACTCCACATAATCTGCCATATCACTGCTGCTTTTAAAATAACCACTGTCCTCTACAACAATCAATCGATTTTCAGCAAAAAATGGAAGAATCTGAGCCGCCTCGGCAATCTGGGATGGCTCCGGTTTATCACGAAAAAATGTGCGGTTCATCTCATCATCCGGATTCGATAGTTTTTCAATCAACTGATTCCGATAATACTGAACCATGTATCGCTCCTCGCCGTATAAAAGCTGGAAACGGGATATTTGATTATTCTTTAACTCATCCTCAATGCGAAGCATATCTGACTCCTCTCAAAAATACGAGCCGGTCAGCATTTTTGTGACCGACTCGCTTTTACAAATTTCTAATTAGTCTTCATACTCTTTGTAATCAAAACTTCTAAACTCTGCAACCGTATTGTATCCGGCATAATCAACACATGCCATACCAACAAATGCACCGGTGAAGAATCCGCCATAGCTCTGCAGTACATAGTCATCCGATAAAATGGATGCGTCTAAAGTTACCGGAATTTCTTTGTAATTCTCACCATCAAATGAATATTCGTAGGTGTAAGTCTGTTTTCTAACTTTTGTGCGGAACCATACATCTGCACCATCCGGTACCGGAATTGCATCATCGCGGAGGAATGATGTATAGCCGCCACGGTTACACTGGGCCACTTCGATGACACGTCCATTTTTCTCATTCCATGTGATAAATGCAAAGGACCAATGCTTGTCATTATAGAAGTTGGTAAGTCCTGCCATCTGCTGATAGGAAAATGGATTGTAACTTACTTTTACAGAAGCATCAAAGTTAAATGCCTGCCAGCGTTTTGCGACCAGTGACAGTTCATGTTTATTGCTCAGAGAACCCTGTCCGCGGAGAGTCAGTTTGCCATCTCCTGTCGTTCCCATTGCATCCGTAAATGGAACACGAAGGGTATTCCACTCATTATGTAATTTTTCAGTATCAAATTCATCATGCATGGAATGGTCAAGCGGTGCATCTGTTTTAATTGCATCTTTCGGTGCATCTACAAGAACCTTTCCGCCGTGGCCGCCTTCAATACGAGGCCAGCCTTCTTCATCCCAGTATACTTTCTGAATCGCTGTCTCACGTCCAAGAGTACAGTAACCACGTGGGTCAATGCAGCACTGATTTTCATGAGTCCATGGACGTCCGCAAAGACTTGCATAATACCACTCACCACTTGGTGTATCAACAAGTGCGCCATGTCCCTGTTTCTGGATTTCCAAATATGGTGTATCAAAGTTTGTGATAAATGGACCATCCGGTTCTGTCTCAAAACTTAATTCATCAAGTGTTTTGGAACGGGCAACCACTTCCTGATGAGTATATACTGTTCCGCCTTGAGCAGCAAACAAATAATAATATCCATTAATTTTGTACAAGTGAGGTCCCTCGACCAATTTCACCTCTGTACCATTGTAAATATTTCTTGCTGTCTCCGGTTTTAACTGCATCGTATCTGTATCAAATTCTGTCAATGTAATGCCATCAAATGCATGGTGATACTCTCTGTGATCCCATGTCTGCTGAACGAGATATTTTCTTCCGTCATCATCATGGAATAACGAAGCATCAAAACCAACACCATTCACACGAATTGGGTCAGACCAAGGACCATGAATATCTTCTGCTGTCGTGATGTAGTTTACCATATCTTTGAATGGTCCCTCGGTTACTTTAACATCTGTGTAAACAAGCCAGAACTTACCATCCGCATAAGAAAGATCCGGTGCCCAGATACCGCCTGAAGACGGATTTCCTTTCATATCAAGCAGTGTCGTTGTTGACAATGCCGATGGCAGCAGTTTCCAGTGAACCATATCTTTGGACTCGTGCAGGCGAACCCCCGGGAACCACTCAAATGTAGAATTTGCAATATAATACGTGTCATCGACACGAATGATTGACGGGTCCGCATTAAAACCCGGCAATACAGGATTTTTAATCTGTTCCATAATTTAATAACCTCCAAAAGTAATCATTTCTGTTTGCAGTAACATTATATCAAAAAAACAACGACTTGTCTTTAAGATTTTCAAACTTTTGCTTCCATATTTTTCGGCAGTACCAGATTGAGAATTACAGCCACTAAAAAGACTACTGCTACGCAGTTCTGAGCAAATACATTTTGCACAATCTGAGGAAAAATCGCAAAAATCTCCGGCACCTGGGTAAAACCGATTCCCACGCTTAAGGACAACGCAGCTATGGTAATGTTTCTCTGGGTAAATCCACATTTTCCAATCATCTGGATACCACTGACTACAATTGTACCAAACATCATAATCGTACATCCGCCAAGGACGGAATCCGGAAGCGTTGCAAGCACAGCACCGAAAATCGGAAAGATACCTGCCAAAATCATAATCACCGCGCCAGTCGCAATAGCAAACCGGTTCACAACTTTTGTCATTGCCACAAGACCGACATTCTGGCTGAAAGAAGTAATCGGCAGACAGCCAAAGCAGGCAGATAACGCACTAACAAAACCATCACAGGCAATCGAACCTGTTGTCTCCTTCACCGTCACGTCACGGTTTAACCCGGATGAGGCAAGTGCCGATGTGTCTCCAATCGTCTCCGTTGCCGACACAAGAAAAATTAATGTAACCGATACAATGGCATTTAAATTAAACTCCATCTTAAATGGCATAATATGCGGAAATGCAATAATCGACGTATTTGCAAGTGCGGAAAAATCCACCTGATGCATACAAACCGCCAGAATATATCCAACCACAAGTCCGAACAAAACCGACAACTGTTTAAAATAAGATTTGGCAAATAAATTAAACAAAATACAGCTAAGTAACGTCACAGTTCCGATAATCCAGTTCTGTACCGAACCAAAGTTCTCACTTCCACTTCCACCGCCAAACGAAGCAGAACCAACCGACAATAGAGAAAAACCAATCGCAGTAACAACACTCGCTGCTACAATCGGTGAAATCCACTTCAACCAGTACTTTGCAAATAATCCCAGCGTTCCTTCTAAAATACCACCGACCAAAACGGCACCCACAATCGTCTCATATCCGTAAGTTGTTCCAATAAAACACAAAATGGATACGAATGTAAAACTAATTCCCATTACAATCGGCAATCCCGAACCAACACGCCAGATTGGAAACAACTGTATTAACGTACCGATTCCGGCAATCAGCATAGCACTCTGAATCAACATAGCAATCTGCCCATTTGATAATTTGCAGGCGTTTGCCACAATAATAATTGGCGCAATGTTTGCCACAAACATCGCTAAAATATGCTGTAATCCAAACGGCACGGCATGACCAAGCGGCACTTTACCATTTAACGTATAAATATTGTCAATGGAAGCTTTTGTTTTTTTCTCTTTATTCATTTTATCCTCTTTCTCCTGTGTAATTATTGCTCACGAAATGTAATCGAACCGGTCTCTGCATCCATGGCATCCACAATTGCCAGTGATTCCAACTGATAACCAAGATTTCTAATGGTCTGTCCGCCAATCTGGAATCCTTTTTCAATCGCAACACCAATTCCCTCAACCGTTGCCCCGGCGCTATTTACAATCGAAATCAGCCCCTGCAGGGCACATCCATTTGCTAAAAAATCATCAATAATTAACACATGGTCATCCGGTGATAAAAATTTCTTTGATACAATTACCTGATTTTTGCATTTATGAGTAAATGACTCCACTTCTGCCACATACATATCACCATCAATATTGATGCTTTTTGATTTCTTGGCAAAAACAACCGGCGTTCCAAAATATTTAGCAACAATACACGCAATTCCAATTCCGGACGCCTCAATCGTTACTACCTTATTAATCGGTTTTCCGGCAAAACGGCTTTTCCATTCTTCACCCATTTTTTCAAATAATTCGATGTCCATCTGGTGATTCAGAAAACTATCCACTTTTAATACATTTCCTTCTTTTACTACTCCATCTTTTTGAATCCGTTCCTCTAAAAAGTTCATTTGTAATTCCTCCTGTAACCGTTATTGTAATATAATCACCAGTCACTTAGCAAGCGTTTTTTACCACTTTCTTTTTTCCACAAAGAAAGGTACCATTTCCCGTTTTGATATTCAATGGATACCGCCCCTTCTTTATCCGTCCGGTATACCTTAGAACCTATATTTTCAAGACGTTTCAACGTCTCTTTGTGCGGATGTCCATAACAGTTCTTTTTTCCACACGAAATAACGGAAACATCTGGTTTTGCCTGCTCAAGAAAAGCCTCTGAACTCGCTCCCTTACTGCCATGATGCGCAACTTTCAAATAATTTACATGGGAAAGTTTATTGATGATTTCTTTCTCCCCCGCTTCCTCTAAATCTCCGGTAAATAATCCTGTAAAATTCTGATAATTCACCTTCAAAACAAGCGAAGAATCATTCACTGATTTCCATTCATAATCCGGATATGGATGCAGACAGGATATTCGTAACTCATCAATTGTTACCGTATCGCCACGCTGCATAAACATAAGATTGCATCCTTTATTTCGGAGTTCGTCTAACAGCATACAGTACGCCTCCTCTTTTTCATTTAATTTCGGTAGAATTACGGTTCCAATTTTTACTCCCATCTGATTGGCAGCACACAGCCATTCGACGGCACCATTAGTATGGTCTTTGTCACTGTGCGTCAAAAAAAGATACGACACATAAGAAATTCCCTGCGATTTCAGAAAAGGAATCATACGGTATTTTCCTACTTTATTTACATCAGAACTGCCTCCATCAATTAAAAACGTATGATTTTTTGTGCGGATGCAGCTGCAATCTCCCTGACCGACGTCCAGATTGGTAATCTGCAAATCAAAATTATTATGAACCGGCAGAAATAATACAAAAACGCCAAAGGCAAGAGTCAATAAAAATATTTTCTTCTGTTTCCATTTCTGCAAAAATAAAAACAAAACACCACATCCATAATACAAGAACACCTGCCAGTCTGTCGGTTTTCCTGTGATAACAACAGCCCCCGGAATCTTTACAAACAAATTTCCAATCCACTCAAATAACATAAAACAAAAATGTGCAAATCCAAAGCAGAATTTTCCTGCAAAAATGGTAATACTTCCCAGTCCGATTCCAGCCAGTGAAGTCACAAGAATTCCTCCCATAAACGGCAGAAACAGTACATTGGCGGCAATACTTAAAATTGAAAATTCATAATAAGCCGTCAAAAGAATAGGAAGTGTAACAAGCTCAATACCAGCCGTTCCGGCAACTGCCATCCAAATCGGATTTTTACTTTCCCACGCATCACAGAACACATCCACAAAAACATAGATTCCGAGCACCGTTCCATAAGAAAGCAAAAAACCGGTCTGGAACAATACCATAGGATGAATCAAGAGCTGACATATCGCACTGAACGAAAGTGCACTCAATCCATCATAATGTCTTCCGGCAAGTCTTGCCAAAAGCATACATCCCATCATGATAACTGCCCGCTGTGTCGAAATGGAAAAGCCGGCCAAAATACCATAAAGGAACAAAAGCACCATGGTTACAACGGCCGCTCCCTGCATTGGCATAAAATATTTGCGTAGTACAAAAAACAGGCTGGCACCAATGAGTGAAATATGCAGTCCGGATATGGCAAGCACATGTGCAATTCCATTCTCCTGATACAACTGTTTCACTTCATCAGACAACCCACTTTTATCGCCCAAAACCATTGCGGATACAATCCCCGCTGTTTTTTCATCACAGCACAAAGAAACCACATCTTGTAAGTGATTTCTCAATCGATGCAGAAAATCTTCCGGATTTTTAACCGTATTCTTTTTTATTTCTATTTTACCGGCAAATCCCTGCGCGGTAATTCCTAATTCCGTGTTGTATTTATATTCATCAAATTGTCCGGGATTTCCCGGTTTCTCAAACGAATGGATGGAGGCTGTGACCGCCAAAAGATTACCAATATGCAGCTCCTTTGGCATCGCCGTCTTCTCATTTGCATATAATTTTATTTTTTTGCACGAAAATGAATCCTCCCCTTTTACGTCACGAACAACAAGCGTATATCCATTATCTTTTTTTACAAATTCTTCAAGTTCGCAAAGAAAATGAATCGACTCCCGCTCATAAGAAACCGGTTCCTTTGTATTTATCCACGCATTACAAAGAATCCCCAAAATCATGCATACCAATACCACACAAAGTGGTCTTCTCCTCACCCGATTCCTCCCTTTTTATTTCATGTTCTATTTCTCATTTACCGTTTCCACAAGATTTAAATTCCGCTCCAATACTGAATGGAACGAATTCATCTCCCCGTACTGCTCCTGTGCCTCACCATCAATGGTAAATTGTACCCGGTTGACATTAGAAAGTTCACACAATGTATTTACAATTGAATACACTGTTACCTCACTGCTGATTTCTGCCAGCAAATCATTAAATCCGCTTCCCAAATCCACATAACAAATCTGGTCGCGTATTGTTATGTGATTCACTACCGTTTCCTTTGGAATTGCCGGTTTGACATCCTTTAATTTCCCTTTTTGTCCGGCTATCACTTCATCTGCCTGAATCAATTGATTAATCAGAAGTTCCGCCAACGGTGTTGCCGCATTGTAAGTTACCGATGTCGTTACCGCACGCAGTTTATCTCCTGTGCGGTTCGATAAATACAACGTAACCTGTCTGCTCTGTTCCTTTCCCAAAGCATCCAGATTCTGCACAAAATCATCGGCACTCATCGGTCCTACGGCATTTCCCGAAAGCATGAGTGGCTGGTCTTCTACATAAAATTCCACATAATGAATCTCATCTAACTGGCATAATGTTTCCACAATTGCTGCACGGGACAATGTCTCTTCCACGCCGCTTCTCTCATAATACGCAGCAGAAAAAGAAATTGACATCTGATGATTTTTCAGTTCAAAATCTAACACATCTACATTTTCACTAATCGGACTCTTTAAGTTGGCATCCTCCCCCGTAGTCTGAAGCTGTTTTAATAAATCGGCAACAACTGCGTTCGTATCCTTTTTTTTATGAGGAGATTCCATCGTCCCTTCTACAAGTCCTGTCATATCCTGATTCAGATAATAAACCAAATATGAATCCATTTCTTCCTTACTTTTTCCACAAGAAACTAAAATTCCCGCCGCCATAATAAGAAACATGGAAATTATAATCTTTTTCATAGCAGCCTCCTATTCCGAATACATCAGAGGAATTCGTACGGCAAACGTAGTTCCCTGTTGTTCTATACTGTGAACTTTAATTGAGCCACGGTGCAATAAAATTGCATTTCTCGTAATTGCAAGTCCTAAGCCGTTTCCACCGGTTTCTCTGGAACGTGCCTTATCCACACGATAAAAACGCTCGAAAATACTATCCTGCAATTCTTCCGGAATACCAACCCCGGAATCCGACACCTTCAAATAAAAGAATTTATGGTCTGCATTCAAAGAAACACGAACCCAGCCATTATCGTAATTATACTTAATCGCATTTTCAATCAGATTGCGAAATGCCATAGCCAATTTTACTTCATCCACCTGTGCTGTAACAGAACGAACACTTTCAAAAATCATCTCAATATTCCGCTTATCCGCAATCGGCTGAAGCTGTTTCAAAATTGCTTCGAGAAATTCATTAATATTGACCTCGGAAATATTGACTTCCGATGCATTTTTATCCATTTTTACAAGGGTAAGCAAATCATTGATAATTTTATTCATTCGCTCCAATTCTTCATTAATGTCCACCATAAATTCCTGATAAAGTTCAACCGGAACATTTTCCTGTCCAATCAAAGATTCTGCTAAAACTTTAACCGACGTAATCGGTGTCTTCAACTCATGTGAGACATTCGACACAAATTCCTGTCTTGCATCTTCCAGATTCTGCAGCACACTAAGCATTGAATTAAATTTATCCGAAATATCCTCTGCTTCCGAATATCCGGTTATCTGCATCGTCTCATTAAAATCACCGGAAGAAATCATCGCAATCGAGCCGGCTACTTCCTTCATAGGCATTACAACCTGACCGGAATACAAAACAGAAATCACAAGAATAATAAGTCCAAGCACCAATACGAGCGTAATGGCAATCGACTGCATCGAATCATACAGAGTGTTCACACTGTTCAGCGAAAAATTCATTACGACAACACCATCAATCGAATTGCTCTCCGGATTATGCACCGGAAGGACCAGTTCTACCATGTTTTCACTCTGGCTTACAAATTTGCTGTCTGCACCGTTGACACACCGGACAACTTCCTCCAAAAGAATTACTTTACCTTCTTCTAATCCATATGTGTCACGGGTTATATTCAAATCAGAATCCGCAATCAAAATACGGCCTCCAAAAATATCCGCAACCTGTGTCAGTTCAGAATCTACTTCTGCCCCTGAATCACTGGTAAAATAAGCAGAAGAAACAACAAGGTTACATATAATGGAACCTCGCGTCTGCAATTCATTGATACGTTGTGAAATAGCCTTTGCCCGGTATGTATTGATAAAAATCAACGTAAATACAACGAGCGGAATGATTCCTATCAGAATCAATACGGCCATGCTTTGTGCCCGCAGGCTTTTAAAAATTTGAATTTTACTCTTTATTCTCGAAATAATAACCAACACCCCATTTTGTATGTATAAATGCCGGATCGCTTGGTGTCTCTTCTATTTTTTCACGAAGTCTTCGGATATGAACATCCACGGTTCTTGCATCCCCCGGATAAGCAGCTCCCCATACTTCATGAAGCAGATTATCCCTGCTGTAAATCTTTCTCGGATTACGAACCAAAAGACTCAATAATTCATACTCACGTGTTGTCAGACTAATTTCCTTATCCTTGATATAAACACGTTTACCCATCGAATCCACCTTAAGGCTTCCATAAACTTCCAGTCCATCGGATTCTTTTTGATTTTTCTTACTGCTTCGTCGAATAATCGCCTTAATTCTCGCCTTAACCTCTAAAATATTAAATGGTTTCGTAATGTAATCATCAGCTCCATATTCGAGTCCAAGGATCTTATCCATGTCGTCGCCTTTTGCTGTAAGCATAATAATCGGAACATCTGAAAATTCCCGAATCTGCTGACAAACTTCAAACCCTGACATCTTTGGTAACATCACATCTAACAAAATAATATCATATTTTTTTTCGTGAGCCGCCTCTAAAGCACTCTCTCCATCATATGCATAGTCCACTTCCATTCCATCCTGCTCTAAGCTGAAACGGATTCCTTTCACAATTAATTTTTCATCATCCACTACTAAGACTTTTTTTGCCATCTGCTCTGCCTCCACAAATTTTACAGTTATACTGTAATATCATCCTTGATTTTTCCAAACACTCCTTCTTTAATTCCGGTAATGTTCATAATGTCCTCAATTTTCTTAAACGCACCGTTTTTTTCCCGGTAGGAAATAATCTGTGCTGCTTTGGATTCCCCTATCCCGCTTAATTTCATCAGTTGTTCTGCGGAAGCAGTATTCAGATTAATTTTACCCGCTTCATCTGCTGATGACATTCCATGGGAACTTTGTTCCTCTTGCGCGGCTTTCCTTTTCCTCTTCTTTTCAATCGTAAGTTGTGTTCCATCCTTGACAACCTCTGCTAAATTAACAGAAAGTTTATCTGCTTTTTTGGTAAAGCCGCCTGCTTTTTCCACAACATCGATAAAATGAGGTTCTTTTGCAAAAGTATATACTCCCGGATTCTTCACTTCGCCACATATGTAAATATACACCACAGCTTCTGTTTTTGAATCCGATGTTTCTTTTTTACCCTTTGTTTCTCCCGACTGATCAGCAAACGATTCCGTCACAACTGCTTCTTTTTTAGAACCGGCATTTAGCGAAAAATACAAAACACCGCATAAAAAGAAAGCTCCAATCAAGAGAACCATTTTTAACTTATTTTTGTTATCTTTCATCACTCTTTCCTTTCTGGCCGGAAAAAAAGAGTGCTACTTAACTATTTTACCAATGTTATTCCATTTTTACAATGGCAAATTTACTTATTTTTTACTTCCACTTGAAAATGGCAATTCCAGCAACAATCGCAGCTACACCAATACACTTTCTCCACTCAAACGGCTGTTTATCAATCCCAAACAGCCCAAAAAGTTCAATCAGATACGACATGACGATCTGAACCGACACAATAAACATCGCAGAACGGGCAGGACCAATCGCATTAATGCTGTAAATTACCGTATAAGTAATAAAAGCCCCCAGCGCTCCACCTAACAGCATATATTTAGGCGAAACATGCCACAAACTGCTGATTGCACCATCTCTTCCGGTAATAAACCAAGCCAGTACACAGACCACAAATGCACTAATCTGTACAAATGCAGATGACAGCCAGATACTCGTCTGTTTGGTCACTTCCGCATTAAATACACCCTGTACACTCATAATGGCACCTGAAATGGCAGCCACTAAAATCCCCAACATAAAAGCACCTCCTTAGTAACTTCATGGTAAACGATTCTACCGTAAAGTCTTCCCAAGAAAGGTGCAATTATTCATCCATTTTTAATCATCCAGAACAGAATCTAAAATCGCAATCACTTTATCCACATCGCCCTTTTCAATAATAAGCGGCGGAATAAAACGAATGACATTTGCGCCTGCGCTCATAAAAATGACGCCCTTTTCTAACGCCTTTGTAATATAAGGGCCAGCAGGAACGGAAAGTTCCAAGCCACGCATCAGTCCCATACCACGTGTCTCAACAGCAATTTCTTTTTTCTCCACCAATTTCTGCAGACACTCACCAAGATACTCGCCAACTTCTTTCACGTGATTTGGAATCTCTCTCTTTTCAAAGATTTCCAGTGTCTTTGCCACCGCTGCACAGGCAAGTGGATTTCCGCCAAACGTAGTACCATGGTCTCCCGGCACGAGACATTTTGCCACTTCTTCTTTCGCAGCAATCGCGCCTACCGTAATTCCATTTCCGATTCCTTTTGCCATCGTCACGATATCCGGCACAATATCGTATTTTTGGTACGCAAACATCTTACCGGAACGTCCCATACCACACTGAATTTCATCACAAATCATAACGATATCATTTTCATCACACAATTTACGGATTCCCTGTAAAAATTCAGCGTTTGCAGGATAAATTCCACCTTCGCCCTGAACGGCTTCCACAATGATGGCATATGTATTTTCTGTAACCGCTGCTTTTACACTCTCGAAATCGTTGTAATCAGCAAATGTAACACCCTGTAACATCGGTTCAAAAGGCTCTCTGTATTTTGCCGTACCGGTAACGGACAATGCTCCCATACTTCGTCCGTGAAATGCTTTATTCATCGAGATAATCTCATGACGATTTTCATGCCCCTGCATAATGGCATATTTTCGTGCCATTTTCAAAGCGCCCTCATTGGCTTCCGTACCGCTGTTTGCCATAAATACACGGTCAAGTCCGGTTGCCTTTGCAAGACCTTTCGCTGCCTGCAATAATGGCTCCGAATAAAAATAGTTAGAAAAATGAATTCCTTTATCAATCTGTGCTTTCAAAGCATCTGTGTATTCCTTATCTCCATAGCCCAATGCACAAACGGCAATTCCGGCACCAAAATCCAAATATTCTTTTCCGTCTGTATCGTATAATTTCACGCCTTCTCCATGGTCTAATACAACCGGATAACGGTTATACGAATGAACTAAATACTTCTCTGATTCATCTATCATCTGTTTCATATCACATGCTCCTTCCTAATCCTGCTCATGCGGATACAATGTTGTGTGGTTATCAATAATTGCTGTACCAATACCTTTTTTGGTAAAGAACTCAAGTAACAGACAATGCTGTCTGCGTCCGTCCAGAATATGGACACGGCTTACACCTTCTTCTACCGCTTCCACACAGTTTCTTATTTTCGGAATCATACCACCGCCAATGGTTCCATCCTCAATCAACTGTTTTGCCTCATCAGTTGTTAATACAGAAATCAATGTTTCCGGGTCTTTCGGGTCTTTGCAGACACCCTCAATATCTGTCATAAATGCCAGTTTTTCTGCATGAATACACTTTGCAACTGCACTTGCCGCATCATCCGCATTAATGTTATATGCCTGATAATTTTCATCCATACCAATCGGCGCAATAATCGGAATAAAATCTTTGGCAATCAAAGTGTCAATCAAATCGGAATTAACAGATTTTACTTTTCCCACAAAACCGATATCTCTTCCACCGGCTGTTTTTTTCTCACAGAGCATTGTGCCGCCGTCTTTTCCACTGATGCCGGCTGCCTTTACGCCAAGTTTCTCCATCATCTGGACTAAATGCTTATTTACCTTATTTAAAACCATTTCTGCCACTTCAATCGTATCGGCATCTGTCACACGAAGTCCTTCTACAAATTCACTCTCTTTTCCCATATAGCCAAGCCATTTGCTAATTTCTTTTCCGCCGCCGTGAACAATAATCGGCTGCATGCCAACCAATTTCAACAAAGCAACATCTTTAATCACTGATTCCTGCAATTTTTCATCCAGCATAGCGCTTCCACCGTATTTTACAACTACTTTTTTTCCGTTGAAATCACGGATATAAGGCAGTGCCTCAATCAGCGTTTCCGCCTTAAGTACAACTTCTTTCATTTTATCTTCCATCTTTTTGTCCTCTCTAACTTCTGTAATCGCCATTTATTTTTACATAATCATAAGTCAAATCGCATCCCCAGGCAATTGCCGATGCATCCCCCTGCTTCATGTCGCAAATAAATGTAACTGCATCTTTTCCTAATAAAATAGTCGCCTCATCTTCACTGTAATCTGTCGGCACACCATCTTTTACTAAAACAATCTGCTCATCCTCAGCTTCTAAAATCAAATCGATTACATCCGGGTCAAAGTCTGCACCGGAATACCCCAGTGCGCACAAAACACGTCCCCAGTTCGCATCCTTGCCAAACACCATTGCTTTCACGAGGTTTGAAGTCACAACCGATTTACTAAAAATCTTTGCCTCTTCTTTATTCTTACAGTGAACTGCTCTTACTTCCATCAGCCTCGTAGCGCCTTCTCCGTCCGCTGCCATCTGTTTTGCCAAATCCGTTGCAACAAAACTCAGTGCCTCTTTGAATTTTACATATCCATTCGTTCCTGCTTTGATTTCAACACCGGATTCGCCATTGGCAAGCACCAGATATGTATCATTTGTTGATGTATCGCGGTCAACCGAAATCATATTAAAACTATCTGACACAATTTCGGAAACCATTTCCTGCAGTAAATCATGTGAAATTTTTGCATCTGTTGTCGTAACGCTAAGCATCGTTGCCATATTCGGGTGAATCATACCGGAGCCTTTGCTCATGCCACCAACTGTTACGGTTACTCCGTCCACCTCAAAACTGGCTGCCGCTTCTTTCGGAACAGTGTCCGTTGTCATAATTGCCTTAGCCGCAAGCAGACCTGCTTCTTTTGTATCTGCCAGTGCATCCTTTAAAAGTTTTGCACCTTTTTGTAGCGGTTCTTTTTTTATCTGCATTCCGATAACGCCGGTTGAAGCTGTCAAAACCTCTTTTGTCGAAACACCAAGTGCCTCTGCAATTTGTGAAGCCATGTACTCATTAATTTCTTTACCTTCGCCTCCGGTACAGGCATTGGCAATTCCACTATTTAATACGACCGCATGAACATCCTTTTTGCTCTCAACAATTTCTTTATCCCACCAAACCGGTGCTGCCTTTACTACATTCGTTGTAAAAGTTCCTGCACAGACCGCCGGGCTTTCTGTATAGACAAGGGCCATATCTGTACGGTTTTTATATTTAATTCCTGCCTCTGCGCTCGCCGCCATAAATCCTTTTGCTGCTGTAACGCCGCCTTCTATTGTATTCATCATATTTTCCTCCTTTACGGAACCATCGGTACAAGCCGGAGCCCCTCTGCCTCATCAAATCCAAACATCAGATTCATGTTTTGAACTGCCTGTCCGGCAGCACCTTTTGTGATATTATCCATTGCTCCCATCATAATCACGCGATGCGTGCGCTCGTCAACTTTTACATTTACATCGACAAAGTTGCTTCCCTCAACCCATTTGGTCTCCGGACACACACCCTCATCCAACACGCGCACAAAATATTCATCTTGATATGCTTTCACATAAGCCTCTCGAATCTGCTCTTTTGTCACACCTTCTTTGTATTTTGCATATGCCGTAACCAAAATACCACGGTTCATTGGAATCAAATGCGGAGTAAAATTAAGTGTAACATCTTTTCCGCTAATATAGGAAAGCTGTTCTTCAATCTCCGGTGTGTGGCGGTGCGTGGCTACTCCATATGCCTTAATATTCTCATTTACTTCGCAGTAAAGATTTGGAACTTTTGCACCTCTTCCTGCCCCTGATGTTCCGGATTTTGCATCAATAATTAAAGTATCCATATCAATCAGTCCTTCTCTTGCAAGCGGTGCAATCGAAAGTGTTGAACAGGTTGGATAGCATCCCGGATTAGCAATTAAGCGTGCCTTTTTAACCTGCTTGCGGTTTAACTCACACAATCCGTATACAGCCTCATCCAAATACTGAGGGCTTTTATGTGTGATGCCGTACCATTTTTCATAAACCGCAACATCTTTTATTCGGTAATCCGCACTCAAGTCAATCACCTTTGCCTGGGAAAGGATTTCGTCATCCAGAACACCTGCCAAATACCCCTGCGGTGTTGCGGTAAATATCACGTCTGCCTCTTTTGCCAAAGTATGTAAATCATCACTTTTACAAATATTTTCTACAATCTGAAAAACATTTCCAAAAACGGAACTAAATTTCTTATCCACATAGCTTCTCGAACCATACCATACAATCTCAACTTCTTTGTGCTGCAATAATAATCGAACCAATTCCTGTCCTGCGTACCCTGTAGCACCGATAATTCCAGCCTTTATCATAGCATCCTCCATTCCGCCGTACTTTGGCAGCTCACTCTTTTTATTCATCATTTATGCATATTTATACATATTATACACAAACCTCAATTATTATACATCTTTTCCAATAAATATGCAATACCTAACTAGAATTTATTCGTTATTCTTTGAAAATAATTGATTTTATGCTTGCATAATATTCACTTGTGGTGTATATTAGAAAAAGGTTAATACCAAAAAATACATACGGAGGTTCTATTATGAAAGAAAAAGTTATTTTAGCTTATTCCGGCGGTCTGGATACAACAGCAATTATTCCATGGCTTAAAGAGAATTTTGATTATGAAGTTATCTGTGTCTGCATTGATTGTGGACAGGGTGAAGAATTGGACGGTCTGGAAGAAAGAGCTAAGTTCTGTGGTGCATCCAAACTTTACATTGAGGATGTTGTCGATGAGTTCTGTGATGAATATGTAGTTCCTTGTGTACAGGCTCATGCTGTATATGAGAACAAATACCTTCTTGGTACTTCGATGGCTCGTCCGGTTATTGCAAAACGTCTTGTTGAAATTGCAAGAAAAGAAGGCGCTACTGCTATCTGCCATGGTGCTACCGGAAAAGGAAATGACCAGATTCGTTTCGAACTCGGTATCAAAGCACTTGCTCCTGATTTGAAAATTATTGCAGCTTGGAGAAGTGATAAATGGACAATGGATTCCCGTGAATCCGAAATTGAATACTGCAAGGCACATGGAATTGATCTTCCATTCTCCGCAGATTCCAGTTACAGCCGTGACCGCAACTTGTGGCATATCAGCCATGAAGGTCTTGAATTGGAAGACCCGGCAAACGAGCCTAACTTCGATCATCTTCTGGTTCTTGGTACTACACCGGAAAAAGCACCGGATGAAGGTGAATATGTAACTATGACATTTGAAGCCGGTGTTCCTAAGAGCGTAAACGGAAAAGAAATGAAAGTTTCCGATATTATCCGCACTCTGAATGAATTAGGTGGAAAACATGGTATCGGTATTGTTGATATCGTAGAAAACCGTGTTGTTGGAATGAAATCCCGTGGTGTTTATGAAACTCCTGGCGGAACAATTCTTTACGAAGCTCATCAGCAGTTGGAAGAATTAATCCTTGACCGCGATACAACAACATTGAAAATGGATATGGGGAATAAACTTGCTCAGATTTGTTACGAAGGCAAATGGTTCTCTCCTCTCCGCGAGGCAGTTCAGGCATTTATTGAGTCCACACAGAAATATGTAACCGGCGAAGTTAAATTCAAACTGTACAAAGGAAACATTATCAAAGCCGGAACCACTTCACCATACAGCTTGTACAATGAAAGCATTGCAAGTTTTACAACCGGAGATTTGTATGACCATCATGATGCAGAAGGCTTCATTAACCTCTTTGGTCTTTCTACCAAAGTTCGCGCAATGAAGATGGCAGAAGTAGAAAAGAATAATAAGTAAACAACCGTATTGTTGTAAATAATAAAACAGCCTTCCATCCAATGATGTGAAGGCTGTTTTATTATCTTTTTATATCACTGATATATCAGAAGATTTTATGCATCTTCATTGGTATCTTCTTCTGCTAACTGTTCGTATTCATCCGTAGAACCAAACTCAGCAAATTCAGAGAAGTCCTCATCCTCATATGATGCTGCCGCTTCATCTTCCTCTACATCAGCAGATCCCTCAACTTCATCAGTCTCCGTTTCAACTGCTTCGTCGTCAACAGTTTCACTTTCCTCTGCATCGTCCGAAATCGTAAGATAAACGTCATCATCTACCCCAGTTTCCACATCCTCTGCTGCTTCTGTTTCCTCATAAGATTCAGATTCTTCTACGACATCTTCGTAATCAACGGCAGCTGAAACATCCTCATGCGCCTCTGTTACAAATTTAGCAACTTCAGAATCCAAACGACGGCTTACATCCTCTGTTACACGAATGCTTGTCTGAATATCCATCATACTATCCGTCAATGTAGTTACAGACTCAGATACACCGGATACCTGATTGGAACTATCATTAATCGTCTCTGAAATCTCATGTATCAGTGTTGCCATCTCATGCATCGTATCTTTCAGTGCGGTTGCACTGTCAGCAAACTGAAGCATCAATGTATCAATACGATTTGCATCGTCGTTATACTGGTTACCGGTATTTACAAGATTATCATAATCCGGCATAACCTCATTTTGGATAAATGTCAGCATCTTATTGGCATTGTCCGCAAGCTCTCCTACTGAAGAATTTACTTCCAAACTGATTTCCTGAATGTTATTCGCTGTCTCACGGCTCGAATCTGCCAGCTTACGAATCTCATCAGCCACTACAGCGAAGCCCTTACCAACCTCACCGGCACGTGCTGCTTCAATAGATGCATTCAATGCAAGCAGGTTTGTCTGAGAAGAAATCTCCAAAATATCATTTGTCAATACATTAATCTTTTCAACATCTTTACTCTTTTCAAGAGAACTCTGAAGCAGTGTATTAATTTCACTTGCCATCTCTGCCGTCATCTTACGGCGTCTCTGACCACTCTCCTGCAATGCGTTCGCACGGTCTTTAATTTCTTTTGCGAAATCAGAACCATTATTTGCCTCACCGGCAATATGCTCCATTGCTTCATAAACACGTCCTGCCTGGTCATTCAGATGGTCGGCGTGGTTTGCTACCTCTTCCATTCCGGCAGAAAGTTTTTCCATTACCTCAGATACCAGTTTGATATCGCCATTCGATGTATTTACACCATTAAACACCTGCTCTACATTGTCCTGCAGCTCAACAGCATCGGATTTAATTTCCATAATAATGTCGCGGAGCAAATCAATGAACTTATTAATTCCAACAACCAAAGTTCCCACTTCATCTTTTGTTTTTACCTGAATCTGGGATGTGAGGTCTCCGTGGTCTTGTTCAATACTTCGTACAATACCGTTCAAGTGACGAATTGCATGTTTGGTTGGACGAAGGATTGTTGCTACAACCATTAAAATACAGAATCCAATAGAAACAACCAACAAAGCAATCAAAACAACAAATGCTAATGTACTCTGTGATGCAGCTGCACTAAGTGCTCCCTGCGAATCCTCTGCTTTCTGGCTGTTCACCTTCTGCATATCATCAATAGCACTCTGGAATTTCTTGTAGATAGGCTCTACCGCTTCATTCAAATTCTTCATGCCATTCAGTTCATAATCATCAATTGCCTTTTTCGATTTCTGGTAAGACTCACTAAATGTTGCATACGCAGCCTTATAGTCTTTTACGGCATCGGCTTCACCACTGTCAGAACTCTTCTCTGCAATAACAGAAATATTCTTATCCATGCGTGCTGTAGCTTCTTTAATATCCTTTGATAACTGTTTTAAATCATCGTCATCAAATGCAGTTACATAGCGAGCCAGCTTATACTGAAGCAATATAAAATCGGACTCCATCTCTCCTGTCTTATCCGTTATCGTCATGTAATTGTCGCTAATCGACTTGGTTGCCTGATTCATCTGTGCAATCTTTGAATAAATCAATGTAGAACACAGTCCACATACAATTGCAAGAATACAAAACGGCACCATGATTTTCAATCCAATTGACTTCCTCATAACAAATCTCCTTTTTATGTAATTATATAGTTATACACTCCATTCAAATTATAACATCATACCCCCAAAAAAACAAGAAAGAATGTCTTAAATCGACACTCTTTCCCTAAAAAAAATTTAATATTAACCTTTTATTTATTAATGTCTCTCACATCATATGGCGTACTCTGATATACATAATAGTTAAGCCAGTTACTGTAGAACAATTGACCGGCAGAACGCCAGCGGACAACCGGCTTTTTCTCCGGGTCATCATTCGGAAAATAATTAGCCGGAATACTCGGATTCATTCCCTTATCCAGGTCACGAAAATATTCTTTTGCCAGTGTATCCGAATCATACTCCAAATGTCCCGTCATAAAAAACTGCCTGCTGTCTTCTGTTTTTATAACCGCCACACCTGCTGCATCTGATACGGCAAGCACTTCCAGCTCCGGAATTTTCTCAACATCTTCTCTGTTTACCGTCATCGCACGTGACTGCGGACAATCAAAAATATCATCAAAACCGCGAAACAGCGGAGAACTTTTTTTCAGCACCCGATGTTTGTACACGCCGGATAATTTTTCCTCTCTGTCGACTCTCTCAATACCATAGTGATAATATAAACCAGCAAATGCAGCCCAACACATGTAAAGAGTACAATGAACATGCTTCTTTGACCACTCCATAATGTTTGTTAACTCATCCCAGTAATCCACATCTTCAAATTTGGTATAGTCAAGCGGTGCTCCTGTAATAATCATACCATCAAAATTACGGTCTTTGATGTCATCAAATACACGATAAAAGGTTTCCAAATGGCTTGGTGCCACATGCGTCGGCTTATAACTGCTCGTCTGCATAAACTCCACATCCACCTGCAGCGGTGTATTGGACAATTTACGCAAAAGCTGTGTTTCTGTCTCAATCTTTGTCGGCATAAGGTTTAAAATCAATACATGCAGCGGTCGAATATCCTGATGCATTGCACGATACTCCGTCATTACAAATATATTTTCATTTTCCAAAATTTTCTGGGCAGGTAGTGAATCCTGAATTTTAATAGGCACAATTACCACTCCTAACTTGTTTGATAATATTTGCCATTGTAACACAACCAGATACTGTTTGCAAGGCTTGCGGTTATTCTCTCATGCATCCTGACATAATACAAATACCGCTTGCACCTTTACGCATAACTTCCGGCTCTCTCTCCTTTGTCATGCCGCCAATAGCATAGACAGGAACCTCTGAATTATCGCAAATATTTTTCAAAAATGATAATCCTCTCGGCGGTAAATCTTTTTTGCAGTCCGTGGCAAATATGTGACCGACAATTACAAAATCCATCGAATATGCCTCTGCCTCTTTTAACTGCTCCAGAGAATGAATAGACGTACTCATTTCCTTCACAGACTTTCTAAGATTTTCCCTTTCCTTTTGAGACATCTGTGCCATAACCGAAAGCGGCATATGCACAAAAGGATGGAAAAGAGAAAGTGCCGCCTTGTAATCCCCATGCAAAATACATTTTTTTCCTGCCAAATTTGTGATTTTCAAAACTTTCTTAGCAAGTTCTTCATATTCCTCATGGGATAAATCTTTTTCCCGCAAAAGGATGGCATTATATTCATCGCCTTGTGCGATCTGCCGGATTCTTTCCAAGAAATCCCCCTCACACAGATGACGGTTTGTTACTGCTATTCTATACATAAATATAATCACTCATAACCGGCTGAAGTCCATGCTCCAAAATCGCATCATAAACTTCCTGCACATTTCTGGTGTCATCAATTTCAAACTGTTCGTCGCCCTGCTCTTCTCCGCTTCTGCCACCAATTCCAACGTCCACGCCGGCAGATATCTTCGTTGCACAAATTTGAATCAGATTATCGCGGACGCGCTTACATTCACGAGTAGAAACCGTAATGGAAGCAAACGGTAAAAGCAGGCGATAAGCACACACAACCTGTAACAACTGCGCTTCATGCACATCCATCGGATTAATTCTATCATTATTTATAATCGGGCGAAGTCTTGGACAGGAAAATGCAATTTCTGCCTGTGGATATTTCCGCTGCAATAAATAGGCATGAATTCCTGTTGCAAATGCATCTTTTCTAAAATCATCAAGGCCTAACAAAGCAGCAAAACCAACGCCTCGCATACCACCCTTTAATGCACGTTCCTGTGCGTTTAATCGATATGGGAAAATACGTTTTTTACCTGCCAGATGAAGTGTTTCATATTTATCCGAATTATAGGTCTCCTGAAATACAGTAACATAATCGGCACCACATTCATGCCAGTACGCATAGTTCTCGGAATTTGTCGGATATACCTCCAAGCCAATCACCTTGAAATATTTTCTTGCAATCTTACAAGCCTCTCCAATGTATTTTACATCCGACATTTTCTCGCTCTCACCGGTCAAAATCAAAATTTCCTGCAAACCGGATTTTGCAATTTCAACCATTTCACGTTCAATTCCCTCGGCATCAAGTTTCGCACGACGGATTTTATTATGGCAGTTAAAACCACAGTAAATACAATAATTCTCACAGTAATTTGCAATATAAAGCGGTGTAAACATCATAATGGAATTACCAAAATGTTTCCTTGTCTCCTTCTGTGCCATCTGTGCAATTTCTTCCAAAAAAGGAAGGGCAGCCGGTGACAAAAGTGCTGCAAAATCTTCGGGTGTACGATTGTCTTTATAAATCGCGCGGCGGACATCCGCAGCCGTATAAGAATCATAATCGTAAGCATTCATTGCCTCCACGACCGTTTTCTCAACATCGGAATCCAAAACTTCCATTCCCTCTAAATATGTCATGTGGTCAATTCGGTTTTCCTTCATATCTTCCAGAATTGTTTCACTTAATATACTCTCATTTACTTTATCCATGTCGTCCTCCAACTATCTTTATTTCGTTTTAAAACTGCCATCCTGAATATAGCCGGTCAGCGGTGAAGATGCACTTCCTCCACGCTCTAACACGCGTCCTGTACCGGCAAGATAAGCCTTTCTTCCTGCCTCAATTGCAAGTTTAAATGCCTCTGCCATAGCCGGGATATCTCCAGCTGTCGCAATACCGGTATTCGCCATAATTGCGGCAGCTCCCATTTCCATTGCAGCACATGCTTCAGATGGTTTTCCAATGCCGGCATCCACAATAATCGGAAGATTAATTTCATCAATCAAGATCTGAATGAATTCTTTTGTACAAAGACCTTTGTTCGAGCCAATCGGTGCAGCCAAAGGCATAATCGATGCAGCACCGGCATTCATCAAATCACGTGCCACATTCAAATCCGGATACATGTAAGGCATAACTACAAATCCTTCTTTTGCAAGAATTTCTGTCGCCTTGATGGTTTCCTGATTATCCGGAAGCAAATATTTGGAATCTCTCATAATTTCAATTTTTACAAAATTGCCACAGCCAACTTCTCTTGACAAGCGTGCAATACGAACTGCTTCGTCAGCATTTCTCGCACCGGATGTATTCGGAAGCAAGGTAACACCTTCCGGAATATAATCTAAAATATTTGCACGTCCATCCTGATTCGCACGGCGAAGCGCCAATGTAATAATCTGTGCACCGGCATTTTCAACCGATGCCTTGATTAAATCCAGTGAATATTTTCCGGAGCCTAAGATGAAACGGGAAGAAAACTCCTGTCCACCAAGCATAAAAGTATCTTTATTTTCCATGTTCTTATCCTCTCAATCTTTGTATTTGAATTTACATTTTACATGTCAGGGTTTTGACAGGGTTGTTTTATCAACCTCCACCAACAAAACTTACCACTTCAATCACATCATTTTCTTTTATCTGAACCGTTTCGTAATCTTTCTTTGGAATAATCTCACCGTTGATTTCAACCGCAATTTTGTTCTTCTCAAAATTTTGTTTTGCGATAAAATCTTCCAGTGATAATCCTTCACAGTCTGAAATCTGGTTTCCATTCAAGCAAATCATATCGTCTCTCCTTTCTCTTCTGATACAACAAAAGGATACCACAAAAAAAGTCCACACCCGAGGTGGTGTGCCCCTTCTTGAGATATCCTCAATCTGCTCTCAACTATATCATGAATGGTAGGGGGTGTCAAGTGGGTTTGTTGGCAGTGTTTGTTGCCACTTTTTTTGTTTTCCGTAATTCCGGCAGAAAAGTTTTGCGTCTCATGGGCACTCCCGTTAATTGAGTGCGTAGCGGTATGGGCACTGAAACTACCAGTGCCACATACCGACGTACTCAAAACCCATGAGCCACAAAACTTTTCTGCCGGAATTACTAGAAGCCAAAGAAACTGGCAGCGAACATTTAACTTAAACTATATCTTATCCATCCTCACAACTTCAAAAAAAAACTGTATGTTTGAAGGCAGAAAATTTCCTTCTTCTCTTTCGCTTTGTCAATAAGAATTATATGTTATGGTTTGTATCAAACAATTTATGTTAGTTTTGCAAGATTCCAACAATTCACAAAGAAAAGATTTATGTCTCATGGGTACGAATGCGCGGGTATCCGGCTTGCGTATTTTGCATGCCAATACCCCTGCGTATTCGTCTTAGCGGGAGCGCCCATGAGACATAAACTTTTCTTTGTGAATTGTGGAAACTGAAATAAGCATCCATAAATATTTAACACAAATTATATCAACTATATCCTGCACTAATTCTTAGCAGCGTTAAGAAAAACAATATTTCTAACTGCTTCTACTGAGTCAGCAACAAAGTCAGCTCCGGCCTCTTCCAGTTCTTCTCTACTGCCGTAACCAAATAATACACCGGCGCAATCAATTCCGTTTTTCTTTGCCCCGATGATATCATGGGAGCGGTCACCGACCATGAGAACTTTCTTATTACTATATTCTGCCGGAATCTGTTTTAAGGCATAAGCAATAACTTCTGCTTTGTCTGTGCGGGTTCCGTCCATATTTGCCCCGGCGATATAGTAAAAATAGTTGCTCAATTCATAATAATCGAGAATTTTTTTCGCATATATCTCTGGTTTTGAAGTGGCAACGAGACAGAGAACACCCTGTTTTGTTAAATCACGAAGGAGCTGTTTTATTCCCGGATATACTTCATTTTCGAACATTCCCTTTTCTTCATAATATTCTCTGTAATAGGAAACGGCCTGCATGGCCTGTTCCCTTGAAAAAGAATAAAATTTCTCATAAGACTCGTGCAGTGGCGGTCCAATAAAACGATAAAGAGATTCCCGTGGCTGTCCTTCAATTCCATATTTTTTCAGAGAATACATCACCGAATTGGTTATTCCAAGTCCGGGATTTGTCAATGTTCCATCTAAATCAAATAGTACAATGGGATATCTCACTTTTTTATCTCCTTCTTCCAAAGTTTTGTCATTTCTTCCACAACCTCACGAATCGATTTTTCTTCGCAGTCTACTACATAATCAGCATATTTTTCGTATAACGGTTTTCTTTCCTCATATAAATCCAGCAAAGTCTGTCCTTTGCGGATAGAAACGCCGCGCTCCGACAAATCTCCCAGGCGATTTTTCAGCTCTTCATAAGATAATTTCAAATAAAAAACCGCACCGATTTCATGCAGATGCTGCATAGCTTCCTTTCCATACACTGCACTTCCGCCGGTTGCAATAATTGTTCTTTTCACATCAATAGATGCGTTTACTTGATTTTCTATCTCATTAAATCCGTCAAGTCCTTCTTTTTCAATAATTTCATGAAGAATGCACCCCTCTCTCTCCTGAATCACCAAATCAGAGTCAAGAAAAGAGAGTCCTAATCTTTTTGCAAGTACAACACCAACTGTACTTTTTCCCGCTCCCGGCATACCAATCAGTACAATATTTTCTTTCATCTACCGTATCTCCTCCTGAAAAATTCATTATCCGCGCCAGATTGAAAAGGCGGTATAAGCTAAATACATTATAATCATAGTAAAGCCCTCTGCCCGGTTAATCCGCTTTCCGGTAATCACAAAGCCAAAGGCAATCAAACTTACTGCAAGCAGTACACACAAATCCACGAAAGAAGCCATTGAAATCGCAATCGGATGTATGGCACTGGAAACTCCTAAAATCAACAAAAGATTAAAAATATTCGAGCCAACCACATTGCCGACAGCCATTCCGGTCTCACCTTTGGATGCCGCAACAATTGATGTCACAAGTTCCGGCAGGCTTGTCCCAATTGCAACAATTGTTAAACCGACTAATGTTTCACTCATGCCCCACGCTAGTGCAATATTTTTTGCATGAATTACCACAAGCTGTCCTCCAATAATAATTGCTGCAAGGCCCAATATAATATAAAGAAGGCATTGCCACATCGGCATCTTTTTTGCCTCATCATTTTCTGTTTCTTTATTCTTTTTTGCGAGATAAATCGTATATGCGAGATATAATACAAACAACGCAATTAAGATAATTCCATTCCAGCGGTACAGCACACCACCAGACGCATTCATATTTCGATAATCCGGCACTTTACCGACAAAAAACAGATTACCGGCAAGAATTAACAAAATAAGCGTTGCCACCAAAGAAATCGGATAATCTCTCTTCTTAATTCCGGAATCTACCGGCAGGGCTTTCATCATCGCACAAATACCAAGAACCATCAAAAGATTAAAAATATTCGAGCCAACCACATTGCTGACTGCAATCGCATTGGAACCGGAAATTCCCGCTGATACACTGACCGCAAGCTCCGGCGCACTCGTTCCCATCGCCACAATCGTAAGTCCGATAATGACACCGGGCACCTTAAAAATCCGTGCCACTCCGGCACTTCCGTCGACAAAGGCATCTGCCCCTTTAAGCAGCAAGACAAATCCAATCACCAGTAACAAAAGGTCTAACCACATTTTCATTTTCATTCCTCCATTCTTTTTCCTGCCACAATAAAGTCTCAGCCAAGTAAGTTTAGCTTATGCCACAATAAAAGCGAGACTTTACCGCAGCACAAATAAAACACTGTGCCACTATAAAAGTCTCGCTTCGTAGAATATGTACCGGAGTCAGGCTATCTTTTTTGATACCCGCTCGTGTATTGACGATATCATATTACGTTTAAAAAACGCAAGCTACTCCCCTTTATTCGTAGTTTATCAAACTATAGCATAATTATACGAGAAACGCAAGATTTTTTTACCAGCTTCCGCCGCCACCACCGCCGGAACCACCGCCGGAAAATCCGCCGCCGCTACTGGAACTTGGTGTCGAAGTCATACTTGTCATCGCCGTAGACATGGTCGAAGACATAAAATGACTAAACATAATATAATCAAATGCGCGGTCATCCTCGCTCGAATACCAATTCGGTGCTGACATCGTAAGAGACTCAAATTTCTTCATCCACTTACTCGACACGTCAAGGACATATGTATACGGAAGTATATCATAAAAATACTCCGGATTTTCTTCCACAAGAGCCTCTAGTTTATCCTTTTCTGCTGTAATCAGAAAATTGCGGAAACCTAAAATGCGTCCAAGGATTTCTGTGCCATACGGTGTTCGTTTAGACAAGAAATCATGGAAGAACATTGCCACAAAAGAAGCTCCCAATGCAATAAAGTAGGAAATCCGGTACAATGGGTCAACACACTGCATTGCCGAGTTCATAAAGAAATAATATGCAACTGCCGCACCTGCTAACAATCCCAAAAAGATACCGATTCTAGGCAGTATTTTCCCTTTTCGAAACAAGAAAAAGGAACCTAACATCACGGCAACACCAATGCCAAGTGGAACCAAAAGTCCAAATATCGTGGAATACTCATAATTTTTGACCGGATAAAAACCGGCAAAAAGACAAGCTAATATCGACAGCATCCACAAAATCCAGCCCTTATTAATGGAATTCGCATAAAAAAGTTTCTCTTTGTTTTCCCTGGAATTCACTTCCGATTTAATCGAATTAATCGTTTTATAGAAGGAATCTTCCAAATCAATTTTGTCAACACGATTAAAAGAACTAAACAGGCCGTCCATAAAGAGTTTCTCTGCCTTATTCGTGCCATTATACTCTAATCTCTTAATCAGCGTAAAATCCTTTTTATTCGGTCCCTGATGAATTTCAATATAGCCTTTTTGTGCCAAATCAACAATCATAGAAACGACATCTTTTGAAGACGCATATCCCCGATAGGCAAATGCAAGTTCCACACTATTTAAGCCATCCGGCGGATAAAATTCAACCGTTTCAACAACCTGGTCATCACGGCCAAAAACAAACCAAAGAAGAAATGCCACAATCACAGCTAATGCAGCAAAAACAATTCCTACATATGCCATCCACGGTGTATGTTTTACCTTTATAAAATAACCTTCCGGCAATGAAAGACGGACATTCACGCCTTCTCCGGCGCCAAGGACAACGCTCGTATCCAGCTCACCATAAATAGTATTGCCATCAATAGAATAATACAGTCCATCCAGTTTTGATTCACCGTAGGCACCATAAGACATTCCAAGGTTATTTTCATCAAAAGTTTCAGGCATCTCAATGGAAAATGATACATTGGAAATGGTAGTCTCCCATCCCGTACCAATTACATTAAAATAAAACTCGTCCTCATTTGGCAGCACATCATTCCCCATCACATAATTATAGGAAATATTATATTCATATTTGCCTGTAATTTCTACGTCCTCATCACCAAGGCGAACATGCAGATTATTACCTTCTCTGGAAGATTCATATTCCTCGTCTCCGCAGTCAAGGTTCTCCACTCTTGCCACAATGCGGTTCGAACTGCCATCTTCACGCTTTACATCATTAACAAGTGGAATATCACGGTATATACCATGACTTTTTGACTTAAAATTTACTTCTATATGCTCTTTTATTTGATAGGTGTTATCCTTTGTCACCTTCATATTTACCTCATATTTATCAATGGTAAAATTTGCCGCCTTCGCATTCATTGGAGCAGCAAAGAAAAGGGAAAGAACAATAAAAACACCTGCAAGCAGAAAACTTTTTATTTTCAATCGAATTTCACCTTCACATTCTGGCGCTCTGCCTGGCTCTCAACCTCAAACATCGGTTTCTTCTCAAAGTGGAACATACCGGCAATAATATTGGTCGGAATCGTCTGTACCGACATATTATAACGTTTTACCGTACCGTTATAATATTTTCTGGAATTGGCAATATCCTCTTCCACTGCCTCCAACTGATTGCTCAAATTCATAAAGTTCTGGTTTGCTTTCAAATCCGGATAAGATTCTGCCAACGCCATAATGTTAGGTATTACGCTGGAAATAGCAGCTCCACTCTCAATTTTCTGTTCTTCAGTCATACTGTCGTAATTGCTTCCTCTCTTTTCAATGACAGCAATCAAAGTTTCACTTTCATGTTTTGCATAACCTTTTACAGTTTCTACCAGATTTGGTATCAAATCAAAACGCTTTTTTAAATAAACATCCATTGTAGCAAATGCCTCTTCGACATTTACTTTCTGTTTCACAAGTTTGTTGTAACTACTGATTACAAAAATAATTAAAAGTAATACAACAGCACCAATAATAATTCCTACTAACATGTTATCCCTCTTTCTCCGGTTTTTCCGGGGTTATTATAAATCTATTTTAAAGTACAGTATCATCCATTAACACTGCACGAATTTCTTCCTCCGATACGCATCTTGCGTACGTTTCTTCTCCAAATGTCATGACATCGCCGATTCCTTTTTGGAAAACAAAGCGAAGTCTGCCATCTCTTACTTTTTTGTCCGTGTACAGTTTTTTCACTAATTCTTCACGGTCAATGTACTCCGGAATTCGAACCGGAAGTCCCACTGCCTGCTGAAGTGTAATCACCCGTTCACACTCTTTTTTTGACAGATAGCCGGATCGATATCCAAGCAAAACCTGCGCCGTCATACCAATTGACAATGCCTCACCATGCAAAAGCCGGTAATCACTCACAGTCTCAATGGCACGCCCTACCGTATGTCCGAGATTAAGAATCTCACGAAGATTATTCTCCTTTTCATCTTTCATCACAACTTCATACTTGACCTTACAGTTATGCTCGGAAATGTATGTACAGGCTTCTTTGTCGCAGGAAAGGATATCCTGCCAGTGTTCTTCTAAATAAGTAAACAATTCATAATCCGCAAGACAAGCATGCTTAATCGTCTCCGCAAGTCCATTGATTAAATGACGTTTCGGAAGTATCTTCCACGCATCAATATCCACATAGACTTTCTTCGGCTGATAAATCAAACCAATCAGATTCGTAGCCAAATCGGTATCCACCGCTGTCTTTCCACCAATTGAAGCATCTGCCGCAGCAAGAAGCGTCGTTGCATAATGAATCACCGGCACACCTCTGCCAAACGTTCCAGCCAAGAAACCAGCCAAATCCGTCACGACACCACCACCGACTGCAATGACACAGCAGTCACGGCGGTACCCCTTCGCCAACATGGCATCCTCAATCTCTTCTTTTGTCTTTCTTACTTTACTTTTTTCTCCCGCCGCAAACACAAATAAATCTCCCTGATATCCGGCTGCAAGGATTTTCTCTAAAACCGGTCTGCCATAAACTTCATCCACATTCGAATCCGTAATCACAGCAAACTTCTTTTTATTTCCAACAAGACCTTCTTTTATGTCCTGAATCATATCATCTATCAGTCCACAGCCAATCTGAACATCATAAGAGTCATCTACCACTTTTTTCAGTGCAACATGAAAATTACTCATATGTCATTTTCTCCTTTGTCATATTCATTTTCAGTATACCGTATCTTGCCTTTTAGCGCAACTAATCTTATCGCATTTCTTGACATTATTCACAAGAAATGATACCATTTCATAGAATAAGAAAATGATAGAAAAGGCATTGTTTGCCTTTTTCAAAAACATGCGTTAAAGGAGATATTTACTATGTGCGGAATTATTGGATATGTAGGTCTTGATGATGCAAAAAAAGAACTGTTAAAAGGCTTACAGGCATTGGAATATCGTGGCTATGACAGTGCAGGTATTGCTTACTGTCAGCCAAACGGAATAAAAACAATCAAAACGGTGGGAAAAGTATCTTGTTTAAAAGATAAAGTTGCCAAAGAGGCTGCGGATGATGTAACCACCTGCGGTATCGGCCACACACGCTGGGCAACACATGGTGGCGTATCGGATACAAACTCCCATCCTCACACTGCCGGAAAAGTTACTTTGATTCATAACGGAATCATTGAAAATTACAAGGAATTACAGGAAGAACTTGCTGCAAAGGGAAAAGAACCAATCTCCCAGACCGATACAGAAATCGCCGCAATGGTAATTGATGACTGTTATACCGGTGACCCGGAAGCTGCTATTCGTAAAGCCATTTCAAAACTGGTTGGTGCCTATGGTTTTTGTATTATTTTTTCCGATATCCCAGAAACCATCTATGCGGTAAGAAACGGCAGTCCTTTAGTTGCCGCTCATACAGACCGTGGCTCTATCATCGCTTCTGATATGGTTGCTTTGGTCAGCCACACAAAACATTATTTCGTATTAAAGGAAGGTCATATTGCGAAGTTGACAAAAGATGAAATCATTGTAAAAGACGAAAATGGCGAAGTGTACGGACCTTATATCCATCACATCAGCTGGGATATGGCTTCCGCAAAAAAAGGCGGTTATGATTATTTCATGATGAAAGAAATCCACGAACAGCCGGAAGCACTCCGCAACACCATTCGTCCTCGTATGGTAAACGGACTTCCTGATTTTTCTGCAGACGGCGTTGGTGATGAACTTTTCACTGATGTCAACCGAATTGTTATTACTGCCTGCGGTACGGCAATGCATTCCGGACTGATGGGCAAAAACATGATTGAACGTCTCTGCCGCATTCCGGTTACCGTTGATATTGCTTCGGAGTTCCGCTATCAGAATCCGATTATTGATGAACATACCTTGCTAATCACCGTTTCACAGTCCGGCGAAACCGCAGACACACTTGCTGCTCTCCGTCTGGCAAAAGAACGTGGTGCCAAAACACTTTCTGTTGTAAATGTAAAAGGTTCTTCCATTGCCCGCGAAAGTGATTATGTACTTTATACTCATGCCGGTCCGGAAATCGCAGTTGCCAGTACAAAAGCATACAGTGTTCAGGTTGCTGTTATGTACTTGATTGCTTTCCGCTTTGCATTGGTAAATGGAAAGATTTCAGAAAAAGACGCTGCTGGCTTCATGACAACCATGATAGATACGGTTGACAAAGTGGCGGATGCCCTTACTTACGACCAGCAGACGGAGCGCATTGCCAAACGTCTGACATCCGCTACGGACATCTTTTTCCTTGGACGCGGATTGGATTACGCATTGTCCTGCGAAGGTTCGTTGAAGTTAAAAGAAATTAGTTACATTCATTCGGAAGCTTACGCTGCCGGCGAACTGAAACACGGAACAATTTCATTGATTACAGATAATGTTCCGGTTATCGCTTTGGCAACACAGCCGGATGTTTATGCAAAAATTATTTCTAACGTACAGGAAGTACGCTCCCGTGGCGCGAAAGTTATCCTAATTACCGGTGCTGACGCCAGTGTCGATGCCGCTTTATGTGATTATCACATTGTTTTACCGGAGACAGACCCACTGTTTGCACCATTTGTAGCTACTGTCATTTTACAGTATCTCGCTTACTATGTATCCGTTGAAAAAGGTCTTAATGTTGACCAGCCACGTAACTTAGCAAAGAGTGTTACTGTTGAATAACATTTAATAAATGAAAATACAAAAACCGGTGAGAACAAAAACACTTTCGTCATGTTTCTCACCGGTTTATTATTTTTTATCTGCTAATCTTTTATTTACTCGACACTGATGTTCTCGCCCTTTAAACCATTGAATGCTCCTTCAATCTTAGCATCTTCATGAGCAATGAGCCATTTGTTTCTTGCTACAAGCAATGGGTCTTCTTTTGCTCCTTCCGGTTTTACTTCCAAATCCAAGTTTGTGTCTTTTGGAAGAACAACAACACATCGGAAGTTATTTCCATCTACACTGCAAGGTGCATAATGAAGTGTTGTCGCATAAACTTCTGCTACTGTTCCTTTTGGAAGAAGAAATGCTTCAATTTTCGATGTATCATATGTATAATCATCTTCAATATCCTGCTCGCTTCCAATCAAAAGAATCAAGTCGGTGCAGGCAACATTTACTTCGGATGAACGATGATACTCAACGGCATTCAATAAATGATTATTTCCGTTGCAGTAACCAATCTGAATTGGAAGTCCACCATACAAACTATCGGTAAATGCTTTCATGACTGGCAGTTTCTCAATTTCTTTATCCGAAGGAATGTAAATAACGGCATCATCCGGACACTCTGTTTTTTCCATTGCATCCATCAATTCTGCCACATCATACTCTCCGGTCAAAATACGTCCGTATTTGCGAAAACTTTTGTCTGTTACTTTTTGAATCTGAATACTCATTAAAAAATACCTCCTAAATCGATTGTTTTTCTCAATTATAACGACTTATCGAAAGGATGTCAATAAAATGACCTACAAGATTTTTCTTGTCACAATATTATCTTTTTGTTATAATTATTACAATATATGCAAGGAGATATTATAGGCTATGACAACACAACAGATTCAATGTATTATTACTTTAGCTGAAGAAGGCAGTTTTTCAAAAGCAGCAAAAAAACTTTTTGTCACACAGCCTTCTATTAGTCAGCTTATTAAAAATATGGAAATGCAGCTTGGTGCGCCGTTGTTCGACCGCTCTTCTTCTCCAATTCAGCTAACTCCTATCGGACAGGCCTACTACGATGCAGCAAAAAAAATCTTATCGACGGAGCGCGAATTAGAAAACCGTATTTCCGATATTAACAACTTAAAAACCGGTTCTTTGACGATTGGTACTACACCTTTTCGTGGCTCCTGTATGCTTCCAAAAAGTTTTGCCGCTTTTTCGAAGAAATTCCCGGATGTAAAATTAGATGTCATCACAGATAATGTGAAAGAACTTCAGAATCTTCTCCTGTCCGGAGAAATTGATATCTGCATTGAGGCAACAGACTTTGATACTGAATTATTTTACACGGAAGACCTTGCAACCGAACATTATTATTTAGCAGTAAGCAAAGAAAATCCGTTTAATGAGACACATAAAGAACAACAACTTAAAACATCCGATATTGTTTCGGATTCTTCTGCTTTGTATAACAATAAAGAAATTTCATTAAGCGACTGTTTGAATGAATCTTTCATTGTTCTTGACACAAAAAATAATGATCCGGATATTACTGTAGATTTGTTCCAGCATATGAAACAGATTCCACAAATCAACCTGCGATGCTACAACATCGAAACGATGTTTCACTGGGTAAATTCTAATTTAGGAATGGGTATTATCCCGGATACGCTGATTCGTTTTGGAAACTTTGAGAATCATCCGATTTACTACAAAATCAAAGAGCCAAAGGGCTGCTTTGGCATTACGGAAAAAAAGATTGTGGTTGCCTATAGTAAAAAACACTTTTTAACACAGACAGCCCCAATCTACATCGACTTACTGAAACAACTGATTGGTCAGGGAACTTGGAAATTCTAATACTAACATCCAATCATCAACCGCAGGTGAAATTGTGAGTAATCCCAATTTGCCGGCGGCTTTCCTTTTCCTGCATAAATAACAAGATGATACGTTTCTTCGCTGCCATCTCCCCCTACGTAATGACATACGGGATTTCCCCAAGCCATACTCGCATAAGCATCCGCTCCACACACTTTCTGACCGTCCAGCATAAATACCAAACCCGCCTCATTTTTGATACTGTCCTGCCAAAACTCCATAAGCATCATTTTCATGGTAATTTCAGTATCCAATATTACATCACCCGGTTTGGTATCAACCATTTTTTTAGACAAATCCATAATATAGGAATTTCGGAATGCTCCTAAAAATGCGGGGGTTTCCGGATAATAATCTTCCATCACATTTTCTTTTTGTTCTTTCTCCTGAAATAAATTTAGCAGCTCAGAAGTAATTATCTCATGTCCAAGTGGTGTCGGATGCACATAATCCAAACCATATTCTTCCCAGGTCAATTCCCCTTTTTGAATCTTGTCTGTTATAGTTTTCCCAATATCAACAACCGGTAAATGATAAAGAGAAGCCACTCTTTCCATTGCTCCCCTTGTACAATGGCCCTGGTCATTGCAAAACAAAAGAATAACTACATGCACACCTGCCTGAATTAACTGGCTGCAAATGCCTTCCGTAGACTCCCATATATAACGGTCTCTGGTATCATTCATCGCATAATCCAAAAAAACAAGGTCCGGTTTTTCCTCAATTAATTCCTTAACCTTATATAAACCGTTCGAAGACATTGTCCCAGACTGTCCATAGCGAAGAACCGAAACTTTTCGCCCATTACTAAGCCTCTCTTCAATTTTTTGTTCAAAGAGAGAAACAAAACAAAGTTCTCTTTTTACCCGCTCTCCCTTTGATAAAGAACCTCCTAAAAATGCTACCTTAAGTTCTTTTCCTTTTGTTTTTTGTAACACATCACTTATGTAATTTACAGCGTCCATGTACATGAATTCCTCTCTTATTTTTTCCACCATTTTGCAATCCATTTACCGGATTTTGATAAGTTCTTATAGCTTATCTTATCTGTTTTTCCGCATTTCGATTGAATGAGTGCGGAAGTTTCATTCTTATTTGAAATGTTCCATGCAATATGTCCAATTTTATATTTTTTAAGAAGTTTCATCCATTTTGACGCACTTTTTTTGTCGATTCCACCATTTCCCGAAGCATCACAAATGCTAAACTCCGATACTAACATAGGAAGCCCCGACTGATAGGCACTTTTACATTTATTACGCAAAAAATCCGTATGCGTTGCCGCATAAAAATGAAGCGAATACACAATGTTTTTCTCTTTCAGCGGACTCTTTGCCACCACATCAACATCCTGCGACCACGTTGGCGTACCTACCACAATAATATTCTTTTTGTCGTATTTCCGAATTTTTTTTATGACCTTTTTGGCATACGGCTTGATATCTTTTGCCCAAGTCACATTTCCATTTGGTTCGTTACAGATTTCATATAATATGTTATTCTGTTTTCCATACTTTTTTGCATAACGGGCAAAAAAACTAAGTGCTTTCTTCTGGTTTGTTTTCGGATTTCCATCACTTAAAATGTGCCAGTCAATCACAACATACATTCCCAGTTCCGTCGCATACTGAATTCCCGCATCTACCTTCTTGTACAACGACTTGGAAAAACCAGCCCTCTTATCACTATACAGAGCAAGACGAATCGTATTCACTCCCATTTTCCGAAAACTCTGAAAACAATTCTTATTTACATATTGCGGAAACCACGCAATTCCGTGTGTACTTGCGCCTTTTAACTGAACCTTTTTTCCGGTTTTATCTACAATATTTGTACCGGCCACCTTTAATTGTCCCCATCTCTGAACCGGTGTTGCCGCTTTTGTGCTAACACTCATAAACAGGAATACAAAACACCCAATGCAAAACATCCCCCATAATCTTCCTTTTTTAATCATTTCTCCTCCTTATAAACCACTCTATTTCATTGTCAATTCGTCTTCAATTTTATAACAAGTTCCATCAATCTCTACCCAAACCGGAATCTTTGACGGATTATAAATATATTTTCCGTCTGCTGAATACACAAGCTTTTCATAAGCATTCACATACTCATAAATTTCACCATTCGTAGCGTACCAGACATCTTCTTTGCCGGATACCTTCTGCATAAATTTGTCCATACGGTCCCAGTTCTTATTTCTCTCAAACTCAAATGTGTGTCCCCACACATAGAATAAAAGAGGTCTCTCTACATTCTGTTTCGATACAAATTTCTCTGTCAACTGAAATAAATTTTCGTTATCATGATGACAAGTCGGATTCCACGCCAGCCAGTTTTCCGGCAAATCAAAGGTCTCCGTACTCTCAACCGTACGACAGTATGTGATTCCGCATTGTTTCAAAATATCAAGTAACGTCTCATCGTACCAGCCATATGGGTATGCCATTCCTCTTACAAGCCCTCCATACAAGTGCTCCAGTGCTTTACGGCACAAAATCGTGTCTTCCGCCATTTCAAGCGGAGTTAATGAAGTCATATATTTATGCTCATTACCATGGTTTGCCACTTCTACAAGTGGATGTTCATACATTTCTTTGGCTTTCTTTTCCGTAACCAAACGATACGTTTCCCCCTCCGGATAGGTCGTTCCCTCTTTTGCAAACCATCCCGGAATCAAATTAAATGTTGCCTTCATCTGATACTTTTCAAGCAGCTCAATCAAATCTGCATCTTCTTCCATACAGTCATCATAACTAAGTGTCACTGCTTTTTTCTTTCCCTCCGGGAAACGCATAAATCTCTTATTCATCAGCAAACTCTCCTCTCATACGGCGTGCTGCCGCTAAAAAAACTCCTTGATTCATGTAAATAAACAACCATTTGGAATAGCCGTAATTTTTGCATATTTCTATATCATTTTCATCCACGACGCAATTTCGTTCGGAATCAATTAAAATTTCCTTTCCATCCGGCATCTTCTCACTATAAAAAATATAGTCACAAAATCGAAATACAATCTCTGCCTTTGTCTGCTCTTCTTCCCTCAAATCCGGACAAACCGAAGCAATAAAATTGCGAAGATAATAAGCATCTTCTTCCTGATTGTTTTCTTCTATTGCAAAACTTTTCCTGCCCTGCAGAGTCTGTATAAGCTTATTGTCATTGGCATCATTTTTTAATATTTTGTAAGAATCTGCCTTTCCACGCACACCAGCCAGTGCATCATAAAACGCATAGGAAATTGTCTGTCGGACATTATGTTCTTCACGAAACATACTCTCATACATTGCATCAAACACTGCCCCCAGCACTTTAACACTCATTGCCTCCATCTGCGCCTCCGGCGTAAACCGCATAAAGAAATTGGTCCGGTTTCTCCACATATAATAATTGATAAAGGTATTTTCCTTCTTTGTATTCGCCCCCATTTGATGTAGCGCTTTTGCCTCTGCCAACGTAACAACACGGTATCCGGCCAATTTTATACGATATCCCCATTCCATATCATCCCAGTATATAAAATTATCTTCCGGCATTATCCCGACACCTTTTTGTTTCACTGTATCTGCCCGTACCATAACGGCACAGGTTGCCACCGTGTCACATTCAATCACATCAGGCAAACTGCCATCTTCCGGCATGTCCGCTCCAATCGTTTTTGCCGTGCAGTTGTCAAAATCAATGAGTAGTCCACTCTGCTGAATATAATCCGGCATCTGTGTGTGGTAAACACGGCATCCTGCCATACCGGTATCTGTATGCTCTTCCATGTAATGATATAAAACAGAAAGTGCATTTTCATCCACGGCTGCATCATCATCTAAGCACATAAAATAAGAATACCCTTTATCCCTGACGATTCGTAATCCGGTATTAAATCCACCGGAGCCACCAAGGTTTTCTTTATTTTCAATTACGGTAATCCGGTTTCCATATGCCTTTTTTAATGCCTCTGCACTTCCATCAGACGATGCATTATCCACAACATAAATATCAAAATTCTTCTCTTTGCTTTCTAAAACACTCTGTACGCATTGCAGTACAAAGTCCTTTTTGTTGTAGTTACAAATTACAACACCTATTGGATTCATCTTTTCACCCCCCAGTCCTATTTATTTTACCATAAGTGAATACAAATGAAAACTATTCTTTTTCTCCAATCTCATACTCTCCCAAACGCACCAAATTCCGGTACCCAAAAAAGCGAAAAACGCCCCCTCTAATAAAAGGAGCGTTTTACGCCAAAAATTATTTTATACAATTCATCTATTCGCTATCGTCTGTATTTGCCTCTTCATCTGTCTTTTCCACATAAAGTTCAGCATTCTTCCCATTGGCATAAGCGTCATATGCACGAATTCCAATATAATATGTTTTACCGGCCTCGCACGAATAAATGATCCTGAAATTTTCATTTGTACCACTATCATCATTGTTTGCAAGCAATTCATAATCCGCTCCCAAAAGCTGTCCATATGTATCGTATGACGACTCCGAATAAAAAGCATATGTTCCACTTTCTTCCGGAACAAATTTATAATAATTGTAAATTTGAGAGTTTCCAGCCTTTAAAGACACTTGAACCGCTTGATCCAAAGTGATTGTTCCACTCAGCATGTTACTCTTTTTTAAATTCTCTGCTTTTACGGCAACTTTACTGTCCACAATCTGAAATGATATACTCTGGCTGATTACTTCCATTCCATTAATAGCTTTTCCTATGAGATAATAAGTCCCCTTCGGTAAATACAGCAAAGATCCTCTTCCGATCTGCGAACCACCCTCTTCATCATACCAGAAAACACCTGATAAATCGTCTGCTGATGTAATTTCAACCGGATAGATATTTTTCAAAACAAATGTTTTTTCCTCTGCCTTTGTAATAATGCAGTTTTCTTCTAATACCTCACTGGCACTTTCTCCTGACATTTCTACAGAATAAGTTCCCTCAATTACATCTGCATACCATTGCTCCTTTGATGAATCATATTCTGCATAAAATTTGGTTCGATAATTATTTGGTTCTTTTCCATATAGCATCATAGAACGCGCCTGTTTATATGTCCCTCCGGCGGAATCTAAAACATTACATATAATCCGGAACGTATTTTTCACATGAATCTGCCATTTAACAACAACCGACTTCGCCGTATCTTTTGTATCCGTCACTTTTACATACACGGTTTTATTCCCTGGCGTACTATTGTGAAATCCAATTCTAGCAGCCTCATCAGTATCATCTGAATAATAATCCTCATCAATGTATGCACCAGGATCCGAGTTATCTGCAATTTCAAATGTATAACTTCCGCTTCCTCCCGCAACTTCAATCGGGTTTGATGCCTGATACACATTTCCTTTTGTATATAAAAGATAAGAATCCTCCATACTTGCCACGAGTGTATTATTGTCTCCGATTATCCATGTTGTTTTATATGTATACTGACATCCCAGTTCATCCTCATATTGAATCTGATATGGATATATGCCTGCCTTTGTTGGCTGTCCGGAGAAATTAAGACAGTATCCATCGACTTCACTTTTCTCATAATGATAAGTAATACCATCCGGAACCTGAACCGATTTTACATTGAGGTATCCTGCTGTTTCCGTTTCAAGATAACAATACTCAGACACCTTATCTCCCACTTCATATGTATAGATGGTTTCCGGTATATAACTGCCTGAACTTATCCCCGTATAAACCGCTTCTTTTGACAATTCTCCGGTCATTGTCATAACAGAAATCTTTACAGTAAAGCCTTTTCTAATATAATCTTCATTATCAATGGTCAGCGTATACATTTTCTGGTCGGATGTAGAAATCTTAGTAACCGCACATTTATGATTATATTTTCCGGAAGAATATTCTTTCATCATAACCGTAAATGCAGAAGCCGGAAGCTGTTGAGCTTCACTTAATACAACTTCTACCATCGTTGAATTCAAAATCCGAAACGATGTAATCGACATGCTTTTCGTTTGATCCTGCAAATTCTGGTTTGGCGTATTGTTTGATGGATTACTCGGTTTCGTATTCTGCGCCGTATTCTTCTTTGACGCCTTTGCCTTAACCGTAACCCTGCATTTTAATTTAGTCTTAGCAACCTTTGCCGTAATAACTGCCGTTCCTTTTTTCTTTGCTTTTACCCTGCCTTTTTTTGAAACGCTTGCAACACTTTTTTTACCGGAAGACCATTTTACCTTTTTCTTCGTGTTCTTCACTTTCAGTGTCTTACTTTCGCCCACGCTCATTGTAAGTTTCTTTTTACTTAGTACCGGCTTTTTCGCTTTTGCATATCCCTGATTTGGCATAATCAAAGAAATCGCCGCAAGCAGTGCCGCCGATGTGCACAAAATTCTTTTTTTCTGCATACTGCATTCTTCCTATTATTTTTTGCTTCAATTTTCCATACAAGCTTAGAGATTCCGGGAAATTTTAAACTACCTTTTTTTCATTACCTCTTCTTCATTACCCCTCTTGCTCCGCTTTCTTTTCTGCATTCAATACAACGGTGCTGTTTCCATTTACAGTAAAGTTTCCGGATACTTTGTAATCTCCCAAAGAATTCGAAAGACGATACTCTTTAAATGTTCCTTCGGTGCTTTCCTCAACTTTTCCATAAGCGGTAATGTCATTATCACTGGAATCATAATCATATGTTACTACTTCATAACTTCCAGCCGGCAGATATACAAACATGGAATGATCCGCATCATAACTGTCATCATAATCAGAGACGCGGTATGTTACTCCATAGGAACTAATCACATTCAGATGCGATACAGAATATCCGGCTGCTCCGGCAATATTCGTTGCAATATTTACCTTGTATACCGGAAGTTTAAAGTTTTTCACTGCATTTGCATAGAACATATTTCCAACCGAATAATCATAGGCATTACCACCGTAATATCTATCTCCGGTATAGGTATAATAGTCACCCGGCAATGTTCTGGCTACATATGTTCCGTCTTTTTCTGTCCTTACATAGAATGAACCATATCTTCCATACTCATCTGCTTTAGTAAAACCGGTCACATAACCGTATTTAACAGGCTGACCTGCCGCATCTACAACCTTACCGGATATGGTAACACCGGCAACAAAATTAAAGGTAACCGCATCACTTGCTTTCAATGATTCATTATTGTCATCCGTCACCATTACATCAAATCTGTAGGTTCCCGGATTAATTGCAACCAGATTGTAGTCTTTGTCATAACGCAGTTCAGACAGGCTTTTTCCGTTATATGTCACGTCATATGAGTAGTCTCCGCTTCCTCCGGCTACATGTACTTTTTCGCGGATATTCGAAGAATAAATATTAAAACCACTTTCTTCATTTTGAATTGTTTTTGGGTCATTCGGACGATATGCCACTTCCGTTGAAACAGGCTCCGTTACAGTAACAATCTGAGTATCAGAACCTACAACAAAGATAATTTTCTTTGTAAATACGGTTCCCTTTTCATCATATCCACTCAAAACAGCCGTCGTTCCACGCTCGATATTAGCAAATTTACCTCGTACTAAAACTTCCGTCTTATCCTCGCTAAAATAAGCTTTCAAGCCTGATGGAAGTCCTGTCAGTGAGGTATACGTAATCGTCCCTACTGCATTGGAATTGCCAATTCCAAAATTGTTGCTGTAGCGGTCTTTTCTGTCTTTATTGAATTCGACATAAGAAACCTCTGTATTTCCTGCATCTCCATATCCTGAAATATTGTCAATATAGATTTCAACCGATTTATTCGTTGCCAGAGCAGAAATTGTCACTTTCAAATAATCTGTCGCATATACCTGCTCTTTTAATGTAATATCATAAATCTTCTGATCATTTGTTGTCACGCTTTCCACATGCTTGGTTAAATATTTCGTAGACGAAGCACCGGAACGGGTCTGAACCTGAAAATCAGCTGCGGATAATGCTTTTTTCCCAGTCAGAATAACACGAATCACATTTTTTCTCACTGCAGAAACACTCGCAATCCCAGCACCGACTTTAACAGTGACACTAGCCTTTTTCTTACTTCCGTCAACTGCCGATGCCGTAATTTTTGCGGTTCCTTCCGAAAGTCCTTTAACAACACCTTTTGATGTCACAGTAGCCACTTTTTTTTTGGAACTTGTCCAAACAACTTTCTTGTAAACATTTTTCTTAGGTGTTACTTTTGCTGTCAGTTTTTTTGTTCCGCCCGCCGACAAAACAAAATTCTTGCTGTTAATCTTTACCTTTTTAACAGCCGCTTTTTTTACATAAACTTTTAATACGGTTTTCTTTTTCTTGTTCTTCTTTGATGTAATCGTGATTTTTGTTTTTCCCGCTTTTACACCCTTTACAACACCTTTTGCTGATACCGTAGCAATCTTTTTGTTTGCCGATTTATAAGTGACTTTTTTATTTGCTTTCTTATTCGGTTTTACCTTTACGGTCGTTGTAATTTTAACTTTTTTACCTTTTGCCACATATACTTTTTTTCCTGATGGTGCGGATGCTGTCACTTTCTTTACACTGGCTTTTTTCGCCTGAGCATCACTTGCGTTACATACAACTGCTGTTGAAAGTGCTGCAGCAAAACTTAACGCGCCAATAAATGCTTTTGTTAATCTTCTATTCATTTAATATCCTCCCTAATAAAATTTCATTTCCCGGAATCTCTAAACTTGTATTTTCCCTTGTTACCGCTTTCTGTTACTCCTCCCTCCGTGGCATAATTACAAGATTATGATAATTATAACATCGTTTTGATAGATAGGCAAATGTTTCTCAACTCCTACCATGGAAGACGTCCATCAAATTTACCCTGTTCTTTCTTTTTGACTGGTTTTGTCGTTGGTTTCGGAATCGTTTTTACTACAATCTTACGCTTTTGGCCTTTTCCTATCGTAAGCACCTGCGTATAACTTTGATTGCAAAACAAGACTTTTTTACTATGTATTTTTTGCGAAACTACCTTTCCTTTATTTTTTTTAGAACTTATTTTCCATCGAACTTTTATTTTTAAGTTTGCATTAAGGGTATGCAGTTTTTTTATTGCTTTGCTCTGTTTTAAACCTATGACATTACACATTTTGTATGTCTGCCTTGTTGGTATAGGGCTTGGTGCATAAGTTTTATTAACCGGTTTGGGGGTGGTTATTACACGAGCGGATGGTGATTTTTCAGTTGTTGTATCCTCTTTCTCAAAAGAACTGCATTGCGCTATCACAGTAGCTGCACCTGCTGCAAGCAGACAGACGATGCCACCATACTTAACCCATTTACCAGTAGATTTCCCATTCGAATACAATGCCGCACACAAGTCATCCATAGAAGAATATCTTTTTTTTGCATCTACCGCCATCCCCTTCATAATTACCTGTTCTTTATAGCGTTCCAAACCAATATTCTTAAAACGCCAAAGCGGTACAACCTGGTCACGAATCAATCTCTTCACCGACTCATCCGGTCTTATACCGGTAAGCATAAAATACATTGTTGCACAAGCCCCATAAACATCGGTATAGGCCCCCTTGTGAGATTTTTCTACATACTGTTCCTCTGCCGAATAACCTCGCTAAAAAAAGACTGTCATGGTCTTATTGTCTTGTGTTTCCGAAAATCTGGCTGCCCCAAAATCAATCAACACACCTTTGTTGTCCGTTGCTAATACAATATTATCCGGTGAAATGTCTCTATGCAGCAATCCTTCTTTATGGATTTCCCCTACCGAGTAAAGAATCGGTTTCATAATCGTTAACACATGCTCCGGCTCCATCGGTCCCTGACTCTCCACAAACTGTTTCACATTTTGACCTTTAATCCGCTCCATCACCATATAAGCCGTTTGATTTTCATAAAAAAAATCTTTTACCATAACAATGCTGTCTAGAGAATCAAAACGAGCCAATATTCTTGCTTCATTTACAAATCTTTCTAGTCCAGTGGAAAACAACTCACCAGAGCGGCCTTTGTAGACAACGACTTTTTCCTCACCACTCATTCTCATTGCAAAACGACGCGGGAAAAACTCCTTAATAGACACCTGCTGTTGAAGCACCTTATCATATCCCAAATAGACAATTCCCATGCCGCCCTCATCAATCACACCTAAAATTGCATATTTTTTATTTAGGACTGTACCTTTTTTTAGCCAATAGCCTTCATATTCACGCATCATCACCATTCTCCGCATCCAAATATTGTTCCAAAACATCTGCTAAAGAATACATTTCATCCTTTTGAAAACATCCACATAACACCCCATCCAATTCATATTTTTCTTCTTCAACCGGGGCCATCTGGCAAGCATTTAAAATATGATTTGCAAAATCGATAAACTCTTTTTTTGCTTTTTTTGCATCATAATTTTCGCTCTCCATACGTCTTGCATAACGTTTTTGCGATAAACATAATATAAGAGGCAGAATATCCTGTCTTGTTATCAATGAACATCTTCGTTGTTGTTCTTTTATCAATTTATCCCGATTCTCAAGATTAGGAGTTACAATTAATTTCATTAACTTTTCCTTTTGCACACCAACATTAAGCAAATCGGATAAATACTTATCATCCATAAGTCGCACTTCACTATGAACCCGTCTTTTGTTATCCAATTTCATTCGCTGTTTCAAATCCGTATACATCTCCGCTAAAAGTTCTGTATTTGAATTTAATGAAATGTTTGAGATTTCCACCAACTCAAAAATTGTCTCTTTTATTTGTTTTGAAAGATTATCATTTTTTTTACAATACTTGCTTTTTAAATACCTTGGAATCGTTTTCTTTCGATTTTCAGGATTCATATGCCACTTTTCTTCCCAGAATTCAAACGAAGTTTCCGCAAGTAAGGTTTCTAAATAATCCTTGGCATCCATTTTTATTTCCGAAATTATTTCTTCCTTAATTGTTCTAAAATAATCCAAAACAGTTTTACTATACCCTTTAAAATCCTCGCTTCTCTCTAACATCCATTGCAAAAAATCATCCGCATCCAATTCACAGTTTTTACCGTATTCTTCCCAAATATCATTTGTACAATTATGTTGTCTGATGGAAAGATTGCCTGGCAGAGACTTTTCCAAATAATCTATCATATTTATGCAATCATCATATGTTATCTGGTGATAAAATCCATACAAAAAAATCATCTCACGATAATCATTGACCTGAAAACCAGGTTCGCGCATTACATAAACAAACAACTCTTCCATTTCTTTAACGGAAAGCCGTAAATCAAAACCAATTTTAAATAATCCTTCGCGATTCGGTCTCTTTATTCCACCTATTCCAAACCACTTTTTTATCGTTTGCGTTGCCGCAATTCGTTTCCCCTCTTTTGTTGTTAATCTTAAAAAATTTCGATATGCCTGATAACGTTCTTCATCTGAAAAATAATTTTTTTCACTATTTAGCATTTTTTTCATCAAGAAATCATCAAGCCGATTACATCTTTTTGTTTGCATCATATAAATTCACCTTTTATAATTTAATTTTATAAGCCTTGGACCATGGACTTTTTTTATTGTTCCCTGAATAAGTTCTTGTTTTTATGTAGACAATATGCCCTGAACTTGTATAAAGAAAACGATACCGTCCTTTATTCTTCCTAATCATCCTCTTCTTAAATTTCAGTTTTTTATATTTTTTTTGCTCACCCATATAAATATCTGCATACTTTCCTTCATACTTCAAAAACTTGATTTCCAAATACCGTTTTCCCGTTTTCGTCTGCTTTTTTTTCACAACAATTTGTGGTTGATTATAAGCATATGTTTTTGCCTCAACTATTTTGGCATACTTCTTTTTACCCTTCCCCTGACTAAAAACCGGAATAACTTTATAATAATACTTATTATTTTTCTTTACAAAACGATCTAGATACGTATGTTTTTCTCCTAAAACACTTCCAACTTTTTGATATGTTCCTTTCAAACTACTGCTTCGGAACACCTCATACTTCACAGCATCAGTAAAAGACTTCCATACCAATTTTATCTTATTGCTGCTAGTACAACTTGCCTTCACGCTATCTACCTTGCTTTTCTCAAATGAAAACGAGGATACTTGTGTCGGTGTCTGCACTGGTGTCTGCGTTGGTGCTTGTGTCGGTGTTTGCATCTGCGTCGGTGTCGGTGCTTGTGTCGGCTCTTGTGTTGGCGCTTGTGTTGTCGTCTGTGTTGGCGTCTGTGTTGGCGTCTGTGTTGGCATCTGCGTTTCTTCAGCGTTATTCCCATCCGGAAAATACTCCCGTTGATCCACTTTTTCCTCCCATTCAAGAATCCGGTACGAATATGCTGACAATATATCTCTATTTCTCCATGAGCAAATGATATTTTGCGTATCTCCCGGCTTTAATTCATGGAACCATTCACCATACTCCTTTCCAAGCAAATTTCCATCTTTATCGTAAAAAGCAATCAATGGTTTTGTTGGACGCTGAGAACGTTTTGATTCATTTTTCATTCGAATCACCGTCGACAATCGACCATTTATTAAATCTGTCTTTACATCGTCAAATGACCACCATCTGCTATGATCCGAAAAACTTTTATACATATCCGGTGAATTGTTTGATAAACCAGAAGCATCTGAACCTGAAAACCAATTATATTTTTTTATAAATTCTTTTTTCTCCGGCAAAGGCTCTGTTATTGGGAAAGGATTTGTATCCTGCCAAATTTCATCACTAAAATAAGTGTTTTTATCTTCCGGATTTTTACTTGCCCAATTTGTCGCACACCAATCATATGCATATAGCGCATGATCCAATGTTGCCGATGCTATAAGTTCTACTGTCTGCCCTGGTTTTGTTGGTTGCAGAATGCCTCCATAAGTAATGATTTCTTTTCCCTCTTTATTGACAAAATACAAATCAAATACAACCATTGGTAATTCCTTGTTTGTAACATTTGTAACGTTCGCTGTAATATTAATTTGTTTGTTTCGATACAAAACCACCATATCTTCAAATTTGAATCCTCCCATAATTCTGGAACGAGTTATGTTGGGCGAGCAATTCATCCATGTATCCTCTGCGATTTTCTCCACCCAGTCTACACGTCTTTGGTAATCATAATATGTTGACGGTAAATCTTTTGTTTTATAACTTTTTTCTCCCTTTTCTGATATGTAATTCACAAACCAGCTTTTTGCAAATATGGCAGTATCTTCATCATAAACACTTGTCGTCCAATTCATCGCCATGTTAGTAGAAATCCATGATTCACCGCTTAATAATTCACCTATTTCAGCAATAAAGCAATTGTATATGTAATCATTATACCCATTCGATACCCCTATTGAAATTTTAAAATTTTCATAATCCTTTTTTGAATGATTAACAACCTTAACCTTCATCCTGGTCACACCATTTACTCGCTGCAGAGTCATGGGGGTTATTTCTATCTCATCATAAGATTTCATCTGATACATTTCCAAACTGCGATTTACTAATTTCTCTCCATCCCAATCTACCCAATCACAAAGATATTTCCAATCATTTTCAAAATTGTCATCCGATGCCTTCACAGGCTGTGAGAGCATAAGTGCAGAAATAACCGATAAAATCAGGATTATTGATAGTTGTTTCTTTTTTTTAATACTCATGGCACACCTCTTTACTACGTTATTTGAATCCATTTACAATTTTTTTGCACTCATTCTTTATGATATTATATACATTAGTTTTAATTTTTGTCAATTTGCCGACTGTATATATTTCACCACTAATATTCTCCTGAGTAGCATATTCCATACTAATAAGCATAACATAAACCCTCAATATATTTTTTCCTAATTTTTAACGCAAGAAGAGGCGCCACTCTTGCGAGTAACGCCTCAGTTGATTTTGTATTATGTTGTTTTGTCAATGGCTTAGTTTTTTACAAGCGTAATGTCCTTCATCACTTGCCAAATCGAATTTATGATTTTTGACAACAGTAGTTTGGGATGGATCCTTAACGTTAATCAAGACAGAACCCGTCACACCGCTTCCATCTGTTGCTGTTGCTGTAATTGTTGCACTGCCTTCTGCCCCCTCCTTAGCCGTCACAACGCCTGCAAAGTCTACGGTTGCTATATCCTCATTGTCCGATGTCCATTTAACAATCTGTCGAGACGCATCAGCAGGTGTAATATAAGCCCCTGGAAAAGCAGCCGTGCGAAACTGTTCATTTCCATTATAGGTTTGCATATTCAACTCATTCGAAGATGTTACAACCAATCGAATATAGTCATATTCTGAGATATCTTTCATACCATTATCATATCCATAAAATCCATCCCCCATAGTATCCGATATGTCGATTATTTGATCTTCACTCGTTACCGGATTCATATAAAATGATACACCCGAGTCATAATCTTTTGATGATGTAAATGTCACCGAATCATCCTCTGAAAATTTTGTACTTTTTGTTACTTGCCTACCATCGCTTCGTTTCGATGCAGATGTGAATGTTGTTTCATTTAATTCTGATATCGTAATCGGATATGTTTTAGATTCATCAATATCAACTTTCCTATCATCTACATAAATGCTATTTACCGGTGTTGCTGTTGGCGTTGCTGTCGGTTCGACCGTTGGTGCTTTCGTCTGCTGCTTTTCCTATTTTTTCTTAAGAACCATTACAGTTGCTATGTACTTTTTCCTGCCAGCCTTCGCCTGTACTTTTGCCTTTCCGACCTTTTTGGCTTTTACCATAACACTATCTTTTTCCTTTTTGCTAAGAGATACATTTTTCTTTCCAGATATCACAGTCCATTTTGTCTTCTTTTTATTATTTTTGAGCTTGATTCTAACAGTATTACCCACATATACATTAACCAATTTCTTTTCTAACTTGACTTTTTTCTTTGCCGCACTACTCTGCCATTCACCAGAAGAAAAAACACTGCAAATTGTTAAACAAACAGCAAGACAAACTGCAAACATCCTCTTTAATTTCTTATCCATATTCATTCCGCCATTTTTATTTCTTGATTTTTACTTTCTTTGCACTACTCCATTTTCCATACCTTTTCTCATATAATTTTCACTCCTGAATCAAAAAAATCATTAACAGAGCCATAAACTTTCCCTTTCCATGTTATGCTCGTCAAGTTATCACAGCCTACAAATGCCATACTATTTACCTCTGCCACGCTGTTTGGCAGCACCATACTTGTCAGATGACTGCAACCGCAAAATACACCATCGCCAATCTTCGTTATCCTATCTGATAGCGTGATACTTGTCAGACCACTACAATCAGAAAATGCAAACTCTCCTATCTCCGTCACACTCTCCGGTAGCGTAATACTTGTCAGACCACTACAGTCAGAAAATGCAAACTCTCCTATCTCCGTCACACTCTCTGGTAGTGTGATACTCGTCAAACCGCTACAACCATAAAAGGCACGCTCTCCCATTTGTGTCACTCCAGAGGGTACTTCCGTATTTTTACATCCCGCAATCAATGCACTGCTAGATTTTTCAATAATTGCATTACAATTCTCTCTGCTGTCATATATTTTATTATTTTTGTCAACTTTGATGCTTTCCAAATTATCACAGCAGGAAAATGCACCCTGACCTATCTTCATCACACTCTTCGGTATCGTGATGTACGTCAAAGCTTTGCATTCCGAAAATGCATAACCACCTATCTCCATCACTCTTTCCGGTATCGTGATATTCATCAAACCACTACAACATCTAAATGCGTCACCACCTATCTTTGTCACACTTTCGGGTATCATGATATTCGTCAGTCCGCTGCAACCATAAAATGCACCCCAACCTATCTCTGTCACACTTTCTGGTAACATGATACTCGCCAGTCCACCACAACATCTAAATGCGTCGCCACCTATCTTTGTCACACTATCTGGTAACATGATACTCGCCAGTCCGCTACAATCTTCAAATGCAGAGGCTCCTATCTCCGTCACACCTTCTGGTACTTTTGTGTTTTTACAACCTACAATCAACACATTGCCGGATTTTTCAATAATTGCATTGCAATTCTCTCTACTGTCATATACTTTATTATTTTCGTCAACTTTGATGCTTTCCAAATTACTACATTTCCAAAATGTAGAGTCTCCTATCTCTACCACACTTTCCGGTATCATGATACTTGTCAGTCCACTGCATTCCCAAAATGCAAGTTTTCCTATCTCCGTCACACTATTTGGCAGTGTGATACTCGTCAGTCCACTACAGCCATAAAATGCTTCGCTACCTATCTTCGTCACACTTTTCGGTAGTGTAATGCTCGTCAAATTACTGCAACAAGAAAATGCAGAGTCTCCTATCTCGGTCACACTTTCTGGTATTGTTATACTTGTCAAACCGCTACATCCCGAAAATGCACAATTACCTATCTTTGTCACACTTTTCGGCAGCGTGATGCTCGTCAAACCGCTACACTCCTCAAATGCCTGATAGCCTATCTCCGTCACTCCCTCCTTAACAATGACATTTACTTTTCCCGATACATTCTTAATTTCATCTGAATTCGTTCCATCGTACACAATCGTCACAATTCCTTCCGGTCCATCGTTGACTCCCGGTGAAGCTGTCGCTGGTATTTCTGTCTTCTCTGGCGCAGGAGACACACTTGGTCTCTTACTCGCCTCCGGTGTAGGAGATACACTTGGTCTCTTGCTTTCTCCCACCTTGTTTTTCGCCTTTGCCGTAACCTTAACCTTGCAGCTATATTTCTTTGCTCCAATCACTGCTCGCACTGTAGCGTTTCCTTTTTTAATGCCCTTTACTGTGCAACTTTTCTTGCTCTTCTTCACAATCTTCACGTATTTTTTGCCTTTACTAACCTTCCACTTTACAGCCCGCTTGTTGTTCTTCAGCTTCAAAACTTTTTTTGCTCCAACAACTACTTTTGCTGTCCTTGGCAGAGTCACCTTTGCCGCCATTACTGAAACACTAGTTCCATAACTACTAACCATCATTGCAGCGATTGTTCCTGCTGTGAAATATTGTTTGGTTCGTTTTTTCATACTTTTCTTCCTCCTCTTGCAATCTATTTATTTCTTGATTTTTACTTTCTTTACGCTACTCCATTTTCCATACACCTTTTTTCCATTTGAAATGGTATAGGCACGAACTCTCACATAATATGTTTTTTTCTTTTTTAATTTCTTGACTGTATACTTTGTCTTTGTTGTTGATTTTGTCTTCTTTGCCTTAAATTTTTTACTGGTTGCATATTGTAATTGGTAGCCTTTTGCTCCTGCAACTTTTTTCCACTTAAGAATAATTTTTTTCCCTTTTGTGTTTTTCATTGATTGCAGAATGGTTTCAGAAAGGCGCAGAGTTTGACTTGGAATCGTTGTTGCATTCTCATCCACAATTTGTATAGAATCACTCTTATTCTCTGCTTTCGGTTCTTTCCCCATATTATTATTTCCGCTATCATTATGTTTTTTTCTCCAATGAGCATAAACCTTATGCGAAATATCACTATTTACAATTGTATTACTTGATATTAGATTGCCACCTTCTTTTTCTGTATACCATCCTGCAAAATCATATCCATCTCTTATAGGAACAGGCAATTTGCGATATTTATCTCCATAAATAACCGGTTTCTTTTCTGTGTCAACATCGCCTCCGTTGCCCTCAAATAAGCAGTAAATAATTTCCTTGAATGAATTGCCTGCCCAATTTGCGGCAAAAGAGTCTTTTTCGGCATAAACTGTTTCTAATTTAACCGAATCAAATGTTGCAGAAGAGATTACATATCCAGAATCAATTTTCGTTATGCTTTTAGGTATGACAATTGTTTTTAAACTACTACAATTCGCAAACACTCTATTTTTTAATTCCACCATGCCTTCCGGTATGATTACATTATTCAGTTTACTACATCCTTGGAATGCTGCTGTCTCAATAATAACTTCCTTTGGAATAATAACATTTTGAATGTTTTTCTGATTACCAAAAGCATAGTTTCCTATTTTGCTTACATTCTCTGGAACCTCATACTCTGCATCTAATATTCCGGAAGGATAATACACTAATTCTTTCTCATCTTTCGAAAACACAATTCCATTAACAGACGTATATTTTGTATTAGTATTATAAAATTTTACTTCTTTTAAATTGTTACATCCTCTAAACTGCTCTGTATATCCTGTTGGACCATCCGTTCCATCAAAAAAATCCCAGCTATCTGGTAATGTTATTGTCTCTAACCCTCCGCAATCTATAAACACGCCCCAGTCGTCAGCATTTGAACTAGTATGAATTTCATGAGAGCCTTCTCCGATAACTATATCCGTCAATGCAGGTGACTTTTCAAATATTTTTCCATGTAACTTGCTATTTTTACCAATATCAGCCTTTTCAAGCACATTACACCATCCAAAAGCAGCCCAATCCACCTCACAGCCATTTGGGACACTAATTTCCTGCAAATAATCATTACAAGAAAAGGCCTCTCTACCGATATATTTTATTTGTTGTGGGATTTTCATCTCAACAAATTTATTTTTCTCAAATGCACCATAACCTATTTTTTCCACACTGCATCCCCATCCAATATGATTCAATGAGCATGAAGTAAAAGCGTAACTTCCTACTAGTTTGACCTGATTTGGTATTACAATAGAAGTCAACGCACTGCACGCTCTGAAAGCATTGCTGCCAATTTCTGTTACCGTATCTGCAATCTCAACTGTTTTTAAATTAACACATACATTTGCCTTCACATAACGTTTGCTAGAAAAAGAACTTGAACCAATATATGTAACTCCCTTTTCGATAACTACTTTGGTAATCTCTTCCGTATAACCTTGTTCTAACCATGGTGCCTCCGTTTCAATTACTGTTTCTTTTCCTAATAAGTCATATTTATAGCGGTAATCATTCATTTCACCAGTACCATAAATACGGAGAACACCTGTATTCCTATCTAATTCCCAATAAACATTCTCACCACATTTACCACTTACAATGTTATTTGTTTCTTCTGCATAACTTATTATCATATATGAATCCTGAAAAGCAAATAGCCCCAATACGACTAACAATAATGCTAATGGTTTTAATAACTTCCTCATACAACTCTTCCTCCTTTTTATCATCATTCTCGATTTTATCTGCTTATCAAAATTTAGCGGTTAGCATTACTTATTAGCTAGATTGATAAACTTCTTACCTACTTGAACCTTTACTGCAAACTTATTTTTTAAGATAAGTTTTTTGGCCTTCTTCTTAACGATACACTTTTTCTTCCCTTTAGGAGATAAGGTGTATACTTTACCTTTTTTAGTTAAGAAGACAAGGTTACCACTCTTCTTTATAAAAGCAGCTGATTTGATTCCAGAATATTTCTTACTCTTGCTGCTTCCTTTCCAAGTGAGTTTTCCCTTAGTAAGTTTGTACTTACTTGTAATTTTACTTCCCAGAGAAAGACAGTTATAACCAGCTTTCTTCTTCACAGATACTTTTGGTGCTACGGTTGTTTTTGGGGTAACAGCAGGAGTATTTGTGGTTGGGGGAGTGACAACAGGGCTAACTGTTGGAACAGAAGGGGTAGAATTATTAGGCGTGGCTGATGGAGTGGTTGGAGAAGGTGTTGGCGTAGAATCTTTAAGTGGCCTAGGCTGAGGATATTCTAAATAATCATCTGTTGATAATATTTTTTTCATATCTTCTGGTGTTGGTATTGCATATTCTTTTCCCGAGAATGTCTTGTATCCAATAATAAAGTTATTATCAGAGTCAAGAATTAATGATTCTATGTCATCTACATATTCATACGATCCTTCAGAAGTTACTCTAGGAATAACTTTAAAAATATATGAATCAGGAAGAATGTCATAATTCCACCAGCGAAGAACATATTTGTTGTTGCTTTCATCAGAACGGTCTTTTTTGTAGGTCCAACATGTACCGTATATATCAAATTTTATACTTAAAAAAGGGGAAGAGTCTGCAATTAATCGAATAGATTCCGAATCTCCTATTTTAAAGTATATACTTCCATCATCGGACCAAGTTAAGGTCCGTTTTACGCCGTTTACAGTACAACTGATAGTTTTTTTTGTTTCTGTTGATGTTTCAGCTTTAGCTGTATTTGTACAAAACATTGTACAAACAACCATTGCTAACAGTGTTAATAAAGCTACATATTTTTTTTGTGTTTTCTTATTCATAGAAAACCCTCCTTTTCTTTTTTGAAATTTTAAGTTCTCCTTACTCCTAGAAAAGAACTTGTTATGTTGCCGATAAAAACAGAAAATAAATACAACAATTCAAAAGAAGTTTGCAATAGCATCGGCAACAAAAGCGCCTAACACTAATTATATCATTCAACCTCTTAAATCTTTTTCCTAATTTTTAACGCGAAAGCGCTACCTGCCTGTTTGGTGCAAAAAAAAAGCTACGCGCTGTTCTTTTTTTTACTATGAAATCCCCAAACACATGGATGACCATGGTGTGGATTTCTGTGAAGATCTGCTTTCCTAGTCAGACAAGCTGCCGGCGGAATGCAGAAAGTAACCTTAATGATATGCCGCTCTTCGGAGCGGTTGCTTATGTGAGTGTACCCACACTATGGAGCGTTTACCTATCTTCTTAACTAATACGACAATTTTCTTTTTATTAACTTTCAATTTTTTAGAAATAGCATATGTTCTCTGAACACTCCATGAATTGCCAAACAGTTCAATTCCTAAGAACAACGCAATACAAAACGCAATATTTTTTTCCTTTTATAGTTCATATTTTTTTCTCCTTGTCTCTTTGTCTTTATCTCACTTAACTTTCTTTTTTGCGCTACCTACCTAATTTTTAACTCAATAAAACTGAATAAAAATCACATTTTAAACTATAATTATATTTATTATCTCAGCATCTCATTTGACATTTACTATATGTCATATTAACCAATAATATCCCTTATAATTTCGATACTGAACGAATTAATTTAGGACGGTGATTTTATGTATAAAAACAAAGCAACTAATGGCAGAAATAATATTTCCGGACTTGCCATTGCAAAACTTCGAAAAAATATGGTTCCAAAGACTTCCCAACGAGCTTTAGCCGATAAAATGCAGTTAGAAGGTATTGCTCTTGACAAAAATGCAATTCAACGTATTGAATCCGGACAACGCTTCGTTACAGATATTGAATTAAAAACATTTGCAAAAGTTCTTGGTGTTTCATGTGATACATTATTGTCCTAAAATAGTACAATATATTATCCAATTTAAACATTTTTTAACTCTTACTTACATTTTTTCGTCATAAAAATGCGCCACTTCCTTTTCGTTTTCTTTCGTTACAATACAAACACTATTGAAATCCGAAAAGAAATTCTTTTTATCTATTTTAATGTTCTGATAATAATAGTCCTCATCTCCTTCATAAGAAATATCACCATAATCTAGAACCTTTTTCCCGTTTTCTGTTATTACACACGCTTCTTTATTCTCATTCGATAAGAGGTATGCCGTATCAATCTTCAAACAACTATAATAGCGGGCATCATAAACTGCATCCCCTGATGTGGTTTGATACTTCCATGTATCATTACTCTTAGAAATGGTATTTTCTTTATTATTTCCGATATGATAAGTTTTGATAATTTCAACTGGTTCTTTATCACTATCAAATTCATCTAAGCGCTCTTGTACTTTTGAATACTTTCCTACCGTTTTGCAAATACCATTTTCATCAATATATATTTTTTCCGTTGTTATCTTATTTTTTTCCCAATCTCCTCCTTCAACATATACATGATACTTATTTCCAGATTTGCCTCTCGCATTACAATGCCTAGCGGTTGAACACAAAGATTTTCATATCCGATAAGCCTGAATTTTGCGGCGCAATCGGTGCGGGATTGTTTGCCGTTGACAGCGACAGATTGTTGGAAAGGCTCGAATGTAACGCCTTGAACATAAACCCGAAAAATCTTGTGATTTTATTCGGAACGAATGACATCGGCATAGGAGTTCCGACCGAGTACACCTTGAAAAATATAAAAGAAATTTTGCAAAGAACGCAGACACTTTGCTCGAATACCGCCGTAAAAAGCAGTATTCGGGCATAAAAAAGCCTCGGAACACGAATGTTCCGAGGTGATGGCAGATTATATCAACTGTCAAGTCTTTAAAGGTGGAGATTTGTCCATATGGTATCAGATGAAAATCATTCGTGTTTTGCGGCGAATTCTTTTAATAATTTCATTGCAATGACATCATGCTTTTTCGAAAACATATGCCCTCCGCCATCTATAAAATGAAGTTGCACCCGTTTGGAATCTTGCATTCCGATCGGCATCGTACTTTTATATGCTTCTGCCGCACGTTTGGCATAAGAAACATCTACGATTTTATCCTTTGTACCATGCACGATGCACACCCTGCCGGCGTAGTTCTTAATTTCTGCAAAGGCATCCATTTGCATGACATCCATTGCATAGCAACACCCCAATTTCATCAGTCCGCAGCGGAAAGTATCGGGAACATTTTGCGGATCAAATTTTGCCATCATCATTTTTCCGGCTCTGGCGTCATCCGGGATACACAATGCCGGATAAAACAGGACAAGTTTTTCTATCGGAAAGTTGTTCTTTGCTGCCACCAAAGCAGACACAAAACCGCCCTGACTGCATCCCATCAATAAAATTTTTTCAGAATCTGTATAGGAAAGATTTCTAACATATTCAATGACCGCTTTCAGATCTTTGGTTTCTGTCAGAACAGACATCTCTGTGGTTTTTCCGTCACTTTTTCCACACATAGCAGAACCGCCACAAAAATCAAATGTAAATGCAACATATCCCATTTCAGCCAAAAAAGCCGCATAATGTTTCACACTGTCTTGCCATGCCATAAATCCGTGACATACGATTGCAATCGGAAGATGATCTCCTTTTGGACGGTAGATTGTTCCACGAATCGTCAATCCATCTCTTTTGCATTCAAAAGTGCTTTCTGTAATTCCATCTGATAAAACAGGTTTCTTAAAAATCATAATTTTTCTCCAAATTCAGTGGTATTTTGTTTTTGTTGCATCGGCTATATTTTTAACACTGATTTTGTGTAAATGTTTTAGTCAATAGCTATTTTGCTTGTAATAATCATAAGCACGGGAAACACAAAGGAGCATTCTTTCATGATCGACATATTGTTCTTTGGTTTACTGTTAACTCACACTGTCATAGTATAATAATGCCATTACTTTGTCAATAACTGAAATCATACCTTGTGCTTGAAGTTCTTCAGCCTTTTTAACAACGGCTTCTTTGGTAGGGTAGGGGAAAGAATATCATCAAAGCATTTAAGTACGATCATCGGCAAAATGACTTTCTCTGATAAGTCTGCTGAATAATATTCAGCCATACCTTCAAGTACGTATTCAAGAATTATGCCTTTTGAGCCTTCGCTAATGTTTTCGTTAGCGGATATAACCTTAACTCCGTTTTTTCTATTGTCCATTTTTTACGGACTTGTTCAAAATCGAATTCCATCCTTTTTGTATGTCTTATCACTTTTAGGCTTGTATGAGAATTTTAAGAAATGTTTTTTTTAATCTTTGATTTCTTAACAGTGCTTACGGTTGCCTGAATTATCGGACCGGAGAGCAAAACGGTGGCAATTGTGCAAATTCCGAATTTACCGCCGAGCAAAACGCCGATAATTACCATTATAATATCAAGAACCATTCGTACGATTTTGATTTTCCACCCGTTTTTTTCGGCAAGCGAAAATGTGACTGCTTCATATGAGCCCCTGCCGAAATCAGCAGCGGAGTAAATCCCCGTTCCGAACGAAAATATAGCAATGCCAAGCAGCATTATAACAAAATTAACCGCTTTAATATCTGTATAATGCTGAATTTTTGTGAATACATCTACGAAAAAACTGTAAATGATTTGGTAAAGAATTGTGCCAATATTGATTTGTTTTCTGTCATAGAAAAGGGCAAAAATTATCATTGCCACAGCCACAATAAGCGACGATGTGCCGATTGACATACCTGTCACATTCGTCAGCCCTTGCCACAATATCGCAAGTGTTGCGCCGCCGAAACCTGCGCCTATTGCAAGCGTAATTCCGTATGCGGATATTATTGATCCGATAACGATCATCAGCGTTTTTGTTGCATATTTTTTGAATTTCATATTATCACCTAAAAAAATAAGACTGTAAACTCTGCTGTTGTGTTCAGAAACAGCAAAATTTATAGTCTTCATCAGCCGAGACAGCTTTATTTTTTTGATTATACACCCGAGCTTTTATAAAGTCAACGGTTATAAATATGATTTTCTGTATTCGCTCGGAGTTTTGCTCATTTCAATTCGTGTTACGATTTTGATTTGAGCGATGTCTCTCAAAAGTCTCAGTCATAAATGCCCCCAATCGCACTAAAATGACTTTGAACACTATTCTCTGACGAAGGCGAAGGTGCTTTGTCAAATGTTCTGAGTATTTCTTCAATTTCTTTTTCTTGTTCGTCCATTTGATTTCTCCTTGTTCGATTTCTTTTCGTAAGGAAAAGGCGGCAGCGGAAGCTCCGCTACCGCCATCCTTAAATGGTTAACTATCTGTTATTTCACAGATTTTCTTTTTTAGTATAAACAGTAGTTGTCACAACTCCGAAGCCGCTGACGAACAGCAGAGCGATCCACAGCCACTCATACTGTTGTCGCCGGTCTGCGGATTCTGAACATCATCCGAAGGCTTGGTGGTATCGTCAGACTTGGTAGGAGCGACAGGTTTGGTTGCCTTCTGACCTTCTTCGATAGTCTGAGTCGTTACTGCAGAGCTACCGGCAGAATCAAAGGTTACGGTATAGTTTTTATTTCTTTGTTGTAACAGTCTTAGCTTTTGACCAGCCTGAATAAATCCTTATGGATTTGCCGTTAATCTTAACTGTCTTATAGGTGCGAACTCTTACATAATACTTTTTCTTGCCCGAAAGCTTTGAAATTTTCTTTGATACTGTTGTATTCTTGCCTACTGTTACGGTCTTAGCCTTGCTGAATTTACTTGAGGCACTGTACTGTACCTGATAGCCTGTTGTCTGTGTAGCCTGCTTCTTCCACTTTACTGTAAACTTCTTTGAACCTGCTTTAAGTGAGGAAATACTTGTTGCCTTTGGCTTGATTGTGAAATAAAGCGTCTTTGTTCCGCTGTATTTACCCTTAAAGGTAATCTTTACTGCGTACTTGCCAACATACTTTCTGCCTTTTGCATAAGACACAGTATAGTCAGTATTCTTAACAAGTGTCTTTCCTGTTCTGTCCTTAACAATAACCTTAGGTGTTCTAACCTTTCCGTTATATGTTAATGATGTTGCTTTAAGCTTTATGCTTGATGCCTTTGGAATTACTGTCGTTGAAAGAGTTTTCTTACATACCGAACAGTAATTTACTATCTTGCCGTTTGCTGTTGGGGTTGCCTTTGTTACGGTTTGCTTTGTGGTGTGGGCAATCTTAGCAATATTGCCCCAAGATGCAAGGTCGGTTATTTCCTTTGTACCGAGTACATCTTCATAGAACTTGCCACAACCTTCGCACTTGTAGTATGCTTCCTTACCGCCCTCTGTGCAGGTGGCAGCTTTCGCAGCAACCAAAGTCAGATTGTGAGTGTGCGGTACAGTTTTGTAATATCCGCAGGTGTCGCAAACATTGTCAGAACCGTAATCGTGAGCCGCTTCGTCCTTTTTGTCGTGGCAACGAGAACATTCATGCCAGTGGTTAGTATCATCAGACTTCCATTCTGTGCCTGCGGTATGTCCGGGAGCCGGAATCTTCACACTGGTTTTATCGGTAATTTCTACCGATCCTGTTGCATCTGCGAACCACTTGTCACAGCCATCGCAGGTGTAGTATGCGGAATTGCCCGCAGTAGTGCAGGTGGCAGCTTTCGCAGCAACCAAAGTCAGATTGTGAGTGTGTTCTTCGTTTTTATTTTTGTAATAATATGTAACAACCGTTCCGTCCGAAACAATAGGCTTATTCAAGCCGTCAACCTTTATAAATTCATAATCATAAAGTGTTTTTGCCGGTGTTAAATCAAGCTTTGTGCCGTATGGCACGGTAAATGTTCCGCCGGCAGTGTTTGGAATTTCAGAGCCGTCCTCAAATTTATACTGAATTGAAACGGTTGTGTAGCGCTGTGTTTCCGTATTGTCGTCTGCAAGCACATTTCCGTTTTCATCGAGCACCTGAAATGCCACGGTATCGCCGCTCTTAAGCTGTGCATCAGACGGAATTTGATAAATAAGCGAGCAACTCTTTAAGCCTGAATTAAAGTCGCTTTTGATGTGATCCAAAGCACCGAGCGGCCAGAAATTTGCCTTATCATTCCAAACAGGAATGTCAAAGGTTTGTACTGTTTGAAGCGGATTCCCCGATGAATCGGTCGCAACGCTTCCGTCGGAGTGCTTAATCCACATTTTGAATTTTAATTGTCGTGCATTTTTATCTGAAATGTTTTGAATAACAGTTCTAAGCTCGATTTTTTTACCGTTCATATTAGTATTAAATCTGCTTTTGCTGTTGCCGCTCAAAAGTCGGTCATTGCGATTATATGTGTAATTATAATATGAACTTGTTTCAAGGTCGGTAAAATCAGACGGCTTTGAATAAGCGCCCGTATATTCCTTAACCTCGGGAGTTGCAACATAAAGGTCTACATCCTTAACAAGCTGAGACATTCGCTTGAAGCCCTGCAAACGGCAAACCTCACAGAATTGATAGTTTGTGTCTCTCATTATGCACTCATAACTTGAAACAAGCATTTTTGAGCCGTAAGCATTGCGGCAGGTATATGTGTTTCTAAAACCTAAAAGCTGTCGCCATTTTATCTTTTCCGGGTCTTCAACCGAGGAAAGATTGAGTGATTTAAGTTCCTTATCGTCAAGCAAATATCCGTTACTGTATTCATCACCGAGACCGAGCAAACCGTGTCCAAACTCGTGTGCAAAAGTTTTTGACGCACGATAACTGTCTGATGGCGAAATGAAATAATGGAAGCCGTATTCACGATTATTATAAGCACCGCCGAAATCTGATTTTGTGTTTACAACCATAGCGAACTGAGCAATATAATCGTGAACATAATAATAAGGCTCATATTCCGAACCGGACGGAATTGTGTTTGGATCACACTTTTTTTTGATATGAGCATCGTGAATTTTCTCGATAAATTCAGGACCGATACATCTCTCAAAAATATGATTTTTCCACTGACTTCCGTGGAGATTATTAGAAATAACAGGCGAATTATATTTGTCGACTATAACATCAAAGAAGGTGCTTCCACCATTGTCAAAAGTCGATTCGGAAGCTGTGCAAAGAGCGTAAACATTGAATCTGTCGGCATAACTGCGATACGGTTCATATTTCATAGCGTCCTGCCAAAGTCGTTTGACATCATTGATGAATTTGCCCTGCTGACTTTTTGTGTATCCCTCGCCGCAAACGACAACAACCATATTTTCCGTGTCGCTACGTGTTTTTTGGATGGTATAAACAGGGATGGTAGGATTAGAATATTTTCCGTCATTTGAATACCACGGGCCGAGGGTGAGCTGAATGCTTTGCTCGGTGCTGACATTCCAATCGGGATTTGCGTCCTCGGCAGGTTCCGAAATTGTATAATCATCCTCTTGCTTATTTGGAGCAGAGCCGATATAAGGACTGCTTTGTGAGCCGCTGCCGGAAGTTGTAACAAAATATTCGGAATCGAGATAAAATGCAGGTCTTACGCCCAAATCGGAATACCACGGAGCATAACGACCGACCTGACCCGATGAACTGATATAACGCATATCGTGATTGCAATCGGTAACAGGAGTGCGAAGCCAATAAGGCCAAGCCATACCGTCATTATTATACGCAACATAATAACCTTTGAGATTTTTCCACACGGCATTAGCCTGCTTTACATCAAGAAGAAAAACCTTTTCGGTTGTAGTTTCAAAATATGAACTGTCGTAGTTTGCCACCGCTTCCGAAATATCGGTGTAGTATAACAAATCCGAATTTGCGTCTCCATCAACTATGCCCTTGTTGTATTCGGGATGAGAAACGAGAGAACGCTGGGTAACGGTTTTCATTGCCGCAATTTCAGATTTTGAAAAAGCGTTGAGAAAACCCGCTTTTTCGTTGTACGCTCCCACACCGCTTACATATCCGTCTTTCGGAGGGTTGCCGCAAAGCCAATCGACTTTGCCTTCAGCTGCGGTCGAATTTAACCAAGAACGCATATTGCTGTCTTTCCAATAGTTAGAACCGTAATCATCACGCTTATAGCTTCTGCTGTGTGATTTTGAATTGCTGTTGTCATTTGTTTTGGCATCATATGCAAGGGTGTCAACAATTTTGTCTGCAAGCATAAGCGGTCCGTTATTGTCAATGCTTACACATCGCCAAAGAATTGAGGCATTGTTATACGCGCCCATTTTAACATAGTCGCCAACTTTAATATCGGGCTTTGATGCCGCCTGAATGGTCATCGGCAAAACGGAAATTGCCATGCACAATGCCAAGAATATTGCGGTTATTTTTTTCGTCATTAAGGAACCTCCTTTATAAGCTATATATTTGCTTTTATTATATTGTAAGGTGTTATATGTGTCAATGAAAATCCACCTTATTCCGTGAAACTTACCATAGTGTTACATCCCTTTTTTTCAGCAATAATACCTGCTGGAAACTGATTTTCGCAATACATTTTATTTCACCCACTAGGTTAAACAAAATTTTGTTTTTTTACTGTATCATCATGCATTATCCTGTATAATGAAAGTATCAAAAGATAGGTGGAGGCAGTGCAATGAAGAAAATACACATTGAATTCAGCGATGAGCGGCTCATTACTCCCAGTGGTCTGGTATTCGTAGGGCAAATACTCGGAAAAAGCAGTTTTGTTAAAAAAATCAACCGTGCTCCAATTTCAAAAGATTATCTGCAGAAACAGATAAAAAATGGAGACGTGCTCCTCACCTATATTGGTATGCTCTGTCAGGGAAAACCCCAGTATGAGGCTGTCCGTGAAATGATGGATGACCCTGACTACTACAAATACGCATTAGGCATCTCCTATGCGATTCCTTCCGCCGAAACACTCCGTCAGCGTTTTGACATGATCGGGGATTCCCTTCGCAAAGACATCCAGCAGGCAAATGTCGACATGCTGCGTGAAATGCACATAGAGCCGACAGCCCTGGATAACGGCTTTGTTCCTGTCGATATTGATGTAACCCCCTTTGACATGACAATTCGAAATCCAATAAGGAAGGCGTATCCCGTACCTACAAGGGTTTTGACGGATATGCACCAATTATGGCATATATCGGCACAGAAGGATACCTCGTCAATCTTGAACTGCGGATTGGGAAACAGCACTGCCAGAAAGAAACTCCTGATTTCCTGAGAGAGACCATTGAACTGTGCAGACAGCTGACGGAAAAACCACTGCTCATCCGGCTGGATTCCGGCAACGATGCATCTGAAAACATAGGCATCTTTATGGAAGAAAGCTATAAATACAACAATGTGTCTTTCATCATAAAACGGAATCCCAGACAGGAAAGTAAAGAAGAATGGCTGGAATCCGTCAGGGAATGCTGCCAGAATATCCAGCATCCACGTGATGGGAAAACTGTTTATATCGGACAGACCTTCCGGAATGTGACATATTCCCTTTCTGATAACGAGGAGAAAACTGTCGGAATACGCACAATTTATGAGATCACGGAAAGAACCATTGACCGATATGGGCAGTATTTTATCGTACCCGATATAGAACTGGGCACATACTGGACAAACACTTCCCTGCCAGACGAAACAGTCATTGATCTTTACCATGCCCACGGAGAAAGTGAGCAGTATCACAGTGAAATCAAGACGGACATGGATGTTGAAAGACTCCCGTCGGGAAAGTTTGAGAGCAACAAACTGGTGCTGGAGCTGACAATGATCGCATATAATATCCTTCGAATCATAGGGCAGGAATCGCTGAAAAAGAAGGATGCTCCCGGCCGGAAGAAAATACATCGCCGAAGAATACGTACGGTGATCAGTAATCTTATGCAGTTTGCGGGACATCTGACAGAACATGCCGGCCGTCTGGTGCTGTCCATTGGAAGGAGTAATCGCTGGAGATTTACTTTCAAGCGTCTTTATGACAGCTTTGCATTCATCACCTGACAACAGGTAGCTGAATATGGCAATGGCAGCTGCACACAAATGGTGCAGTCTTTTTTTGAACGCAAAATTATGCAGCATTTTCAAAATTTAGTATACAATAACAAATATGGCAAACATTTCCTGTGTGCCTTTTCATTTTGAAACAAGGTTCACGGATTCAGGTATAATACAAGATTCTCCTCAATTTTTGTCTATAAAAAAGAACAGCCTAACCGCTGTCCTTTTCATTAAGTCTCTCAATATAAATTCATACCTAGGTTAATTCCCATATCATTGTACGCATTTGTTCTATCGGATAATGTTTTATATTTCCCGTAACAAGTCTTGATTTTGTTGCCTTTGCTGTTATATAAAATGGAACATGTTAGTATCTATGACCACCTGCATACCTTACTCCCCTTCTATAACTGAATTAATCTCATCCATTGTCATCGGATTTTTTACAACGTACTTTTGTCTCATTCTTGCTAATCGTTTTTGATCTTCATTTGTATTTTCTTAGAATACCAGTACCATACCTTTTCTATGTTGTGCCATCAGTACAAGTATTTTTTTAATTTTTTGCATATATTTTTTTCTTATTATAACACAAAGCACAACACATGTCATTATTTTCTTTCCCTCCCCCCTCGAACATTACAAAACAACAAAAAAACACCTCGTGGGAGACTATAACGCTCTGCGTTATCCCGTCTCACACGAGGTGTTTCTTTGTTGTTACTTACTGCTCTGTTTTTTCTTAGAAATTACATCAAAGGCAACGGCTGCCAAAAGAACAAGTCCTTTTACTGCTTTCTGCCAGTTTGCATCGATGCCCATGATAGACATTCCGTTATTCAGAACACCCATGAAAATCGCACCGATTACAACACCGGGAACTGTACCGATTCCGCCGTAAGCAGATGCTCCACCAATGAAGCAGGCGCCAATAGCATCCATCTCGTAGTTTGTACCGGCAGTTGGAGCTGCCGAGTTAAATCTTGCGATACATACAAGAGCTGCTACTGCGGAAAGAACTGCCATGTTAACATAAGCGATGAAGTAAACACGGTTTGTTTTTACACCACTTAATTTTGCTGCATTTTCGTTACCGCCGACTGCATAGTAGTAACGGCCGGAAACAGTTTTCGATGTATAGTAAGCATATGCTGCTACGATAATTGCAAGCAGAATCAAGATGGTTGGCAGACCTTTGTAACTGTAAAGTTTGATGCAGACAAACATTACAACTGCGGTAATGATAACACATTTTGCGATATCACCGTAAAGGTTACTCTGCTGATAACCATTTTTCTTTGCTTTGATTCGTTTCCAAATCACGGAAGCAATAAATCCTGCACAAATCAGGACACCGGCAATCAATGCGGTCACATAGCCCGGAATATAATTGTTAAACAGGGCGATATAGGAATCCGGCATTGGGGAAATGGTAAGTCCGTCAAGAACGATTAACGCAAGACCACGCCACAAAAGCATACCGGCAAGAGTTACGATAAACGGTGGGATGCGGACATAGGCAATCCAGAATGCCTGCCAGATACCAATCAAAAGACCAACTAACAAACCGGCTCCGATTGCCACCCACATATTTACGCCGCCATTTACCATCAGTTTTCCGACAACGGCACCAACTAAACATACGATGGAACCAACCGACAAATCGATATTACCACCGGTTAAGATACACAAAAGCATACCTACTGCAAGAATCACAACATAACCGTTCTGTGCAATCAGATTTGTTATGTTCGATGACAAAAGCAATGCACCATCTGTCATAAATGTAAAGAATACAGCTACAACGATTAACGCAATCACCATTGTATTCTTCTTTAATGTTTCTTTCACCTGACTCATTTCATTCACGCTCCTTTTCCTGATTTCATAATGTATGACATAATAATTTCCTGTGTTGCTTCTTTTCCATCGACTTCTCCGACAATCTTTCCTTCATTCATGACGTAAATGCGGTCACTCATACCAAGCACTTCCGGCAATTCTGAGGAAATAATGATAACCGATTTTCCGGCAGCAACTAAATCATTAATAATACAATAAATCTCATATTTTGCTCCGACATCAATACCTCTGGTCGGTTCGTCCAAAATCAAAACATCCGGGTCGGTAAGCATCCATTTGGCAAGTAATACCTTCTGCTGGTTACCACCACTAAGATTTCCGACATTCTGGTAAACGGACGGTGCTTTTGTGTGCAGTTTCTGGCGGTAATCTTCAGCCACCTGCACTTCCTTTAACTTATCAATGACACCAAAGTGGCTTACCTCATCCATTTTGGCAAGTGACGTATTCGTATAAATCGGATTTGACAAAATCAAACCATTTCCTTTTCTATCTTCTGTCACATATGCTAATTTATGGTCAATTGCCTGTCGGACATTTTTCAAATGAACTTCTTTTCCATTCATCAGAAGTGTTCCCGAAATGCCGGTTCCATAGCTTCGTCCAAACAAACTCATCGCAAGTTCGGTTCGTCCGGCACCCATCAATCCGGAAATACCGACAACCTCACCGCGTCTTACATAAAACGATACATCGTCAACAACTTTCTTCGCTGGTGTCAGCGGATGATGCACGGTCCAGTTTTTCACTTCCATGCAGACATCACCGATTTTTACATTTTCTCTTGCCGGGAAACGGTTACTCAACTCACGTCCAACCATGCCCCGGATGATTCGGTTCTCACTAAAATCATCCACTTTTTTATCCATTGTCTCAATCGTTGAGCCATCGCGGATAACGGTAATTTTATCCGCCACATAAGAAATCTCATTTAATTTATGGGAAATGATAATGGATGTCATTCCCTGTTTCTTAAACTCTAACATCAATTCCAAAAGTGCCTGCGAATCCGATTCATTCAATGAGGCGGTCGGCTCATCCAGAATCAAAAGTTTTACATCTTTGGCAAGTGCTTTTGCAATCTCTACAAGCTGCTGCTTACCAACACCGATATCTTTTACCAGTGTGTGCGGGTCCTCATGTAACCCAACTTTTTTCATCAGTTCCTCGGCACGGCCATACGTTGTTGTCCAGTCAATGGAAAACTTCTTACCCTGCTCGTTGCCAAGAAACATATTCTCTGCAATCGTCATATACGGAACAAGTGCAAGCTCCTGATGAATAATAACGATTCCTTTCCGCTCACTGTCTTTGATTTCCTTGAACTTACAGATTTCTCCATCGTAAACAATGTCACCTTCATAACTGCCATAAGGGTAAATGCCGCTGAGCACATTCATAAGCGTCGATTTACCGGCTCCATTTTCTCCGACAAGCGCATGAATCTCACCCTTTTTCACTTTCAAATTTACATTATCAAGAGCTTTTACGCCGGGAAATGTTTTGGTGATGGAGTTCATTTCCAAAATATATTCTGCCATAATTTCACCCCTTTTTATTTCACATCTTTTTCACTATAATATCCGGAATCAATCAGGACTTCCTTGTAGTTATCCTGGTCTGCAAATACCGGTGTACAAAGATAAGTCGGAACAATTCCCTTGCCGTTGTCATAACTCTTTGTATCATTGACCGGTACTTCTTTTCCTTCTACAATTGCGGTTACCATTTCTACCAGTTTTGATGCCAATTGTCTTGTATCTTTGAAAATGGACATGGACTGTTTTCCTGCAATAATATTCTTTACGGATGTAATATCACAGTCCTGACCGGTGATAATCGGCATCTCGCCTTTATAGGAAGCAACCAGCGCATTTGTTACACCATTGGCAACCGAGTCATTGGATGCTAATACCGCATCTAACTTCGTACCATTTTGGTAGTAAGCAGCCAATACATTTTCCATACGCTTCTGCGCTTCTTCTGTCGACCAGTTAGACGTTGCACATTCAGCAAGTGTTGTCGAACCGGAACGGACAACCAATTTACCGGAATCAATATACGGCTGAAGCACTTTCATCGCACCACCGAAAAAGTAATTACAGTTATTATCATCAGAAGAACCGGTAAACAACTCAATGTTAAATGGTCCTTTGGCATTCTTCAAATCAAGTTTGTCTTCGATGTACTGTCCCTGCAATTCTCCAACCCTCTCATTATCAAAGGTTGCGTAATACGATACGGCATCACTCTGCATAATCAAACGGTCATATGCAATTACCGGTATTCCGAGTCCTTTTGCACCCTGTAACGCAGTTCCTAAAGCTGAACCATCGATGGATGCGACTACAAGAACATCCGGATTTACGGCAATCATGTTCTCAATCTGACTTACCTGTGTGGCAATGTCGTTGTTCGCATACTGGATATCAACTTCGTATCCCTGCTTCTCAAGCTGCGTTTTCATGTTACTGCCGTCCTGCGCCCAACGTTGCAAATCCTTCGTCGGCATCGACACGGCAATTCGTTTTTTGGCGTCCGGGTCTTTATGCTGCGGCTTGTTTACAGCAATCTGGTCGCCACTTACACCACAGGCAGTTAATGAAAATGTCATAATAACTGCCAACAGACAAGCCATCCATTTTTTCCCTAATTTCATAGCCTAACATTCCTTTCCTAAATTCATTCTCTTTGTTGGTTATACTGTATCACAGTCAAACCAGCAGTGCTTTACGATAAAAAGGACATTTTTGCTATTGTGTCGAATCCGGATAATCATGACCACCAGCTCAGCTGGTGGTTTCCTCTGCGGCTATAAGCCTGTGGTA
>OCPR01000208.1_pt1 | contig 88938 bp, 79 predicted proteins | sample 1538611 | NCBI WGS metagenome assembly OCPR01 (sample SAMN04571711, study PRJEB22368) | human gut metagenome | biome: human gut; material: stool | host: Homo sapiens | place: Luxembourg | collected 2012-09-28
ACAAGCTTACTATGCTTTGCTTGAATTCCTCTGTATACTTGGTGTTTTCCATGTGTTTCTCTCCTTTTTTTATTATTATACCATCTTTCGCTTTTTGCTGTCCACTTTTTTAGTATAGCACCACAATGACGACCAGCGGGAACAGCTTGCCGAGCTTCTTGCCGAAGAAAACCGCAGTATGTGGAGCGCCGTTCTTTACGGTATCTACACCGAGGACGGAGCAATCGTTTCTGTCGCTCTTTCGCAGATCGGCAATGTGGGCGGTGTACCGTACTGGTCGTGGTACGGCTTCAACTCCCGTGTAGAATGGTGCGCCTGCTTTGTTTCGTGGTGTGCTAACGAGTGCGGATATATCGACGCCGGCATTATCCCGAAATTTGCAGGCTGTGTGCAAGGCTCTAACTGGTTCAAGGAGCGTGGGCTTTGGCAAGATAGAAACTACGAACCCCGACCCGGCAATATTATCTTTTTCGATTGGGACGATGAAAACGGGCAGGACGGAGAATCCGACCATGTGGGGATTGTTGAGAAAGTCGAGAACGGAACTGTCTACACCGTTGAGGGTAATTCCGGCGATAGCTGCCGAATCAATCAGTATTCCGTAGGACATTATGAGATATTGGGGTACGGTGTGCCGCAATATTAAAAAATCAGCCGCCTGCAAATGCAGACGGCTTGTTACATAAGAAAATTCGGATTATATGGATTCTATTTTATGCTGTTCAGCATTTGCAGGCAGCTTTTTGGTATACAGAATCATTGCAGCCGCAACTGCGATCGCCACAATCAGTTCTGTAATAGGCATTGCAAACCAAACGGCATTTGCTCCCAGCACAGCGGGCAATAGATAAATCAGAATGCCGCTGATGACTGCACCTCTGCCCACGGAAACGAGGAAAGACGCAGTGGGTTTCATCAATGCTTGAAAATAGTAAGTTGAGAAAATATTAAAAGGCAATAGCAGGAAGCTGATTCCGTAGCTGCGGATAATATTCGGAGCAATAGAGAGTATCTCTTCTGTCGGTGTCATAAAGATACGGACAAAAAGGTTAGGTACAAGTTCTGCCATCGCCGTCCAGATCAAACCAAATACCGCTGCTGTTCCCAAAGCATATTTCAAAATCTGGCTGATACGCTTCCACTGTTTAGCACCGAAGTTCGTAGAGATAATCGGCTGGGAAGCCTGACCGATACTGTATGCACAACATTGGACAAAAGTGCTGATGTTGATAATAATACCATAAACAGACAGCGCATCCGTACCCAAATACTTCAGAATCTGTCGATTGAACAGCATTGTCAAAATCCCCATTGCCACATCAATGAAGAAAGTAGAAAATCCGGTTACGCTGATAGATTTTAGTTTTGATAACAGCTTTGTCGGCTTTTCTAATTTCAGCGTGTTCTTTTTGCTGCGGAAATGTGTCAGCATTATCAGCAGGGAAAACGCAGAACCCATAGCTGTGGCAAGGCCGGCGCCCATAATTCCCATATTCAAAACGAATACAAAGAACCAGTCCCCAAAAACATTGAAAACCCCACCGAATATAACGGCTTTTGTAGCAAGTCCCGGATTGCCGTCATTGCGAAGAAAAGCAGCCATTAGCTGTGTGAGCAGAAAACTCGGAACTACAAATTTGACTGGGAATAGATAACTCTGCGCTAATGGGAGCAGGGTTCCCTCTGCACCGAACAGAATTAGTAATTGACGGTCAAAAAAGATGACTCCCACCCATGTAATAACAGCTAAAACGCCAACGCCAATCAGGGCGGCGGTAAAATACTCATTAGATTCCTTTCTATTATTCTCTGATTTTCCCCGCAGTGTGCTGAAAAGCACACTGCCGCCAATTCCCATCAGCAGACCTAAACTGTATATGATATTCCAGATAGGAGCAACCACGGCAAGCGCCGCCGTGCCACTTGGTCCTTGATACTGACCGACTATCGCCATATCGACAACGCCATAAATAGAAGAAATCAACGCACTGCCGAAAGCAGCGGTCAGATACTTAAAATACATCGGTTTGATTTTACTTGTCAGTAAGTCCATATCTATTTTTCCTCCTTAATAAAAAATCACGCTCGGTTACCCATTTATAACCGAGCGCACCCGACATCTTCCTCGATCTTGCGGCTGCGGCCGCAGAACCTCCGATGACATATGAATAGGTTGTAACGACAAAGAGGCTGGATAAAGTCACAGGCATTTCAGCCTGTTGCCTTATCCAGCCCATCATTTCTAAATGAATGATTTGCCCTCCGAGCAAGCCTAATTATTATACAGTATGAAATCAGATTTGTCAATTACAAGGTTGGTGAAAAGTTGGTGAAAAAATTGTGAACTTTTCTTAAACCCCTTGACATTTATCCGAACTCGGAATATAATATAATCCGTATTCGGATAAACGGAGGTGACTTATGAAAGAACCTATTGTGCTGGTGTTATCCAAATTCAACCGAGAACACAAAAAAATGAATGGTATCTATCATAACTACGCTAAGCAGGTCGGCTTATCCGATGCGGCGTTTTGGATTCTTTATTCTCTATATGAGCACGGACACCCATGCACACAAAAGGAATTGTGCGAGGAATGGTTTTATCCTCCACAAACGATTAACACAGCACTGAAAGCTTTGGAAGAAAAAGAATTTGTCACGCTTGAACTTGTGCCTAAAAGCCGAAAAAATAAGCAGGTCTTTTTTACGGAAGCCGGAAAAGTGCTGGTTGAGGAAAAAGTATCCCTTCTTGTTCAGGCGGAGGAACGGGCGTTTGCACTTTTAAATGAGCAGGAACGAGAGCAGCTACTTGCTATCACACAGAAGCATATTGCATTACTGGAAAATGAAATTGAAAAAATAATATGAGATGTCATCGGAGGACTGACCGTCGCAATGGTCGATAAGGCAGAATGCCTTATCTTAGTCGAAAAGAAGATGTCGGGTGCGCCCGGTTATTGGAAACAATAACCGGGCGTTTTTATGTTTCGGAAAGGAGGAGGATTATGAGCCGTGATATAAATACTTTGCTAAAAACTATGAATTATCAGACAAAAAGAATTGAAGCAATCTATTACAAGATCGCTTTGAATCTCAAAATGTCTAAAAGTGAGTTTTGGATTTTATATGCACTGGCAGAAGCAGAGCAGGAATGTTCTCAGCAAGAGATCAGCGAAGAATTGTCGATATCAAGACAAACGATTAACTCTGCCATCCAAAATCTTATGCAGAGAGAATATGTTTTTTTAGAGCAGTCATCTATTTCTGCCCGCAGGAAAAATGTCCGAATGACAGAAAAAGGAAAACGCTTTGTAGAAGAAAGTATTGTGCCTTTGCAAAAGGCAGAACGGGAAGCGTTCATGAAAATGGGCAGCTTTGCTCAGAAACAATATGTTACTCACAGGCATATGTAGCGAATTTGCAGGAAGAAATTGAAAGAAGTTTTACAATTACATAAGTCAGGAATCTAATTTTCTGATTCGAAACCAAAATCTGATAAAAATGGAGGTATCAGTATGAGAATTATTACAATTAGCCGTGAATTTGGCAGCGGCGGCAGAGAACTGGGAAAGAGGCTGGGCAATGAACTTGGTATTCCATGCTATGACCATGAGATTGTTGATATGGTTGCCGAGCAGCATTGTTTTGATAAAAATTATGTTGCTCATATCTCGGAAAAGGATATTCGTACATTCTACCCCTCTACGATTGCCCATCGGTTCAGCATTACACAGCACACAGCCCAACAGCCGATCAAAATTGCGATTGCAGAGCATGAAATCATTCGACAATTTGCACAAGAAAGCGACTGCGTAATTGTTGGACGCTGTGCGGATGTAGTCTGCCGGGATATGAATCCGCTGAATATCTTTGTCTATGCAGATCGGCTCTCAAAACTTAGGCGATGTGAGGAACGGGCGGATAAGGAGGAACATTTTTCTGAAAAAGAAATGCTTCGAAAAATGAAACAGATTGATAAAGAACGGGCTGGATACCGAGGGCTGTGTACCGAGGACGAATGGGGCAAAAAAGAATCCTATCATTTGTGCGTCAATACCTCCGGTAAGGAAGTAAAAAAACTGATCCCCGCACTCGCCCAATATGTGCGTGATTGGTTTGAGCAGAATTAAAGGAGGGCAGTCATGGAATCTTCAAGAGGAAAAATCATTTTTAGAAATGTCGCTCCTGCAATTTTGTCCAATGCCTGTGTGTTTTTATTTTCTGTTGTCGATGGAATATTTGTGGGCAACGGAGCAGGAAGTCAGGCATTAGGTGCGGTTAATCTTGCTTTGCCTTTTGTGCTGTTGGCGCAAGCACTGAACGCAATGTCAAGTATCGGCGGCGTTACCATTACAGCGATCCGTTTCGGGCGTGGAGATAAAGAAGGCGCACAAAATGCTTTCATACATTCCCTTACCCTGAACTTTATTGTAGGTATTTTTATCACACTTTGTGGTTCTGTATTTACCGGAACAGTTTGCAGCTTGCTGGGAGCAGCAGAGAGCTATTTACCGCTTGTCAAAGAATATGTATTTTGGTATGCACTTTTTGCTATTCCCAATGCTCTCTCGTTAAATCTGCAATTTTTCTGCCGCAATGACGGCTCACCGGGACTTGTTGCAGTTACCAATGTAGTCAGTTATGCACTGAACATTTTTCTTGACTGGCTGTTTGTGTTCCCGATGCAGATGGGCGTCATGGGTGCGGCAGTTGCAACTGGTATTTCACAAACGGTAGGATTGCTGATTATACTGCTTCACTATGTATTGAAAAAAGGCGCTCTCCGTATTCGGAAATATAAACCGCAGGGGAAGCTTTTTCGGAAAATTGTGTTTCGTGGATTACCGGAAGCGATCGCACAGTTCTCTACGCCTGTTACGACGCTTTGCATGAACCGTGTGCTGATGACAGCTTTTGGAGATATTGGTATCAATGCGTTCGCCATTATTTCTTATCTTTCGTCCTTTACCATGTCCGTATTTTTCGGAGCCTCGGAAGGAATGCAGCCTTTGTTTGGGCAGGCATATGGAGCAAAGAAAGATGATGACTTGAAGCGTTATTATCGTACTGGACAACTCATCAGTATTATAGGAAGTGTGCTCTGTGTGGCGGTTTATGTTCTGTTCCCTCATATGCTTTGCCAATTGTTTGGTGCAAGCGGAGAAACGCTTGAATTTACATCAATCCATATGTGGGAATATTGCTGGGGCTTTATAGTAGGAAGTGTGAATACGATGATGTCCGCTTACCTCTACTCCACCAAGCGCTCCGGGCAGGCGATTGCCCTCAACATTATCCGCAGTCTTGTAATGAACTCGTTGATTATTACATTTCTGCCGAAAATATTTGGAAGCATAATTGTATGGCATACTTTTGGTATTTATGAGGTTATTGTCCTGATTGTGGCAATTGTACTCAAGAAAACTTCAGAACGAAATGGTATCGTTTATAAATAAGTGTTATGATCATCGGAGGATATACTGTCGCAACAGTATTGTCGATAAGATGTCGAGTGCATTTATTATGTCAAAATAGAGCAATTTGGAGGTTACTTATGAAACTAATTTTACGCTTTTTAAAGCCGCATTGGAAATTATGCCTTATCACCATACTCTTTGTGATTGTGGATGTGGTTGGCGCATTGATTATTCCTACATTTGCGGCAGACATGCTGAATCAAGGAACAACGGCGGGCGCTGATTTTTCAACGCTGGTGAATACCTGCGCCAAAATGCTTATAGCCGCACTTATTTCGGGCGTGGCAACAATACTTGGCGCTTATGTATGCTCTGACCTTACTTCAAAAGTGGGCGCAGACATCAGAAGTGCATTATATAAAAAAACCTTGAGCCTATCCGGATCAGATTTCCGTTCCTTTGGTACAGCGTCAGTAACAACAAGAACTGTGTCCGATATTACGAATATTCAATTTGCATTACTTAGCTGCTTTCAGATGCTGTTTCCTGTTCCGGTGATTTTTATTGTTTCTTTGGTATTGACATTTCGTAAGGATTGGCTGATGGGTATGATCTTGCTTGGCATTTTACTCGTCATCATAATTGTAGCAAGTATCATTATGCGCAGCACAGCGCCTATGTTTCGCAAGCTGCAAAAGAAGCTTGATAAAATGAGCAAAGTGCTTTTAGAAAATATTACTGGTGTCCGTGTAATCCGAGCATTTAACAAAGAATCAAACGAAGAACAACGCCTGAATCATGAATTTGAGAATTACGCAGGAACTGCCATTAAGGTAAACAAGCGTTTTGCAATCCTTGATAGCATTTCATTTTTTGCAATCAATGTATTTGTCATTCTTGTTTATACATTCAGTGGATTCCGCATTACAGCCGGACATTTTCAAATCGGTGATATTACGGCTATTATTGAGTATGCAATGCTTTCATTATTCTTTCTGATGATGGCGCAAATGGTAATTTTGACGCTTCCCCGTGCGCTTGAATGCTGTAACCGTATCGGTGAGATTATGGATTTTTCTCCCACTATTGCCGACAGAACGAGCAAACGAGCAGAAGAAAATAAATACTGTCAGGATGTCCTGACATTTAAAAATGTGTCTTTCCGTTTTGCAGATGCTGATGAATACACTTTGAAGAATCTTAATTTTGTTTGCAGACGAGGTGAAACAACGGCAATCATCGGCGGTACTGGTAGTGGCAAATCTACTGTTGCATCACTAATGATGCGATTCAATGAGGTCACGGACGGTTCCGTTCTTTTAAATGGTATTGATATCAAGGAGATGCCACAAAACCAACTCCGTGAACATCTTTCCTTTGTGCAACAAAGGGCATGGTTGTTTTCTGGAACTATTGCAGAAAATCTGCGTTATGGTAATCCCAGAGCCACAGATGAACAACTTTGGCACGCCCTTTCTATTGCGCAGGCAAAGGATTTTGTTGAGGCATTGCCGGATAAATTGGATTCTTTCGTGGCGCAGGGCGGAACAAACTTTTCTGGCGGACAAAAGCAACGCCTTTCCATTGCCCGTGCCTTAGTAAAAAAGCCAGAACTTTATATATTCGACGATAGTTTTTCTGCTCTTGACTTTAAAACAGATGCAGCGCTGCGGAAGGCGTTGATACCTGAGACCAAAGAAGCAGCCGTTGTTATCATAGCACAGAGAATCAGTACCATTCTTCATGCAGACAATATTATCGTTCTCCATGAAGGTGAACCAGTAGGTATTGGAAAGCACGAGGAACTACTTGATACCTGCCCGATTTACAAGGAAATTTATGACTCGCAGAATAAGGAGGCAAACGAACATGAGTGATAAAAGAAATGTGAAATTTGATAAGGAAGTACCGGAAAACGCAGGCAAGACAGCGATACGGCTGTTTGGACAACTTAAAAATCAGCGTTTCCGTCTGATTGTTGTAGCAATTTGCATTGTTTTTTATACTGTACTTAACATTTTTACCCCTTATTACAGCGCAAGTGTGATCGATCATCTGCTTACAGCAATCAAGAACTGCGTGGATTCTGGAGCAAAGTTTTCTATTGAATGGAATCCACTCGGCAAAGAAATGTTGTCACTTTTCCTTATGTATGCCTTTACAAGCTTGTTCTATCATTTTCAGGCGTACTTAATGGCAAGTGTTGCTGAAAAATTGATTTTGACTTTGCGTAAACAAATCAGTAGCAAGCTGAATAAACTGCCTCTTCGATTCTTTGATGGGAATAAGCCCGGCGAAATTTTAAGCCGTGTAACAAGCGATTTGGATAAAGTGTCGGAGACATTGCAAACAGGACTTTTGAAGCTGATAACGGCTATTGGAACACTTGTAGGTGCAATTGCGTTCATGCTCTATTTTAGTCCGTTGCTTACCCTTGTATTTTTGGCTTTTACTGCTTTGAGTTTAGTGGTTACAAAGATTGTGGCGAAAAAGAATCTGGCGTGCGCAGCTGATCGCCAACGGGCGCTCGCTTATCTTACAGGTATTTCAGAAGAATACTATACGGGCAGAGATGTAATTCGAGCCTATAACCACGAACAGGAAAGCATAGATACTGTCAATACCGCAGTGGATGAGCTTCGTACCGCTACAAAGAAAACAGACTTTTTGACGAATTGCGTAAATCCGCTGATCCGTTTGCTTTCCCGATTATCGCAGGCAGCAATAATGCTTCTTGCCTGCCATTGGATGCTTCAAGGCAGAATGTCGCTGGGTGTTGTACAGGCTTTTTTCCAATATATCAATATGGCGGCAGAACCGCTTACGGAAACTTCTTATATGATTAACTCCTTACAGTCTGCACTGGCTTCGGCAGAACGAACCTTCAACTTTTTAGATGCAGCAGAGGAAGTACCGGATACTTCTGCCCCTGTCCATTTGGAAAATGCTAAAGGACAAATCATCTTTAAAAATGTCAGCTTCGGCTATACGCCAGATAAGATTCTAATGAAGAACATTAGCTTTACGGCTAAGCCGGGGCAAAAGATTGCTGTTGTCGGCTCTACTGGTGCTGGTAAAACAACGCTAATTAACCTGCTCATGCGTTTCTATGAAGTGAATAGCGGTCAAATTACAATTGATGGAATTCGTTCAACTGATATGACGAGGAAGGAATTGCGCCATAATTTTGGCATGGTGCTACAAGATACATGGCTGTTTGGCGGAACAATTGCGGAGAACATCGCTTACGGGAGACCGGAAGCAACTATGGAAGAAATCAAAGCGGCAGCAAAAGCAGCGAAAGTAGATTATTTTATCCGTACTATGCCGCAAGGCTATAACACAGTGCTGGATAACGACGTGGCAAACCTCTCCGTAGGTCAAAGACAGCTTATTACCATTGCACGAGTATTCCTTTGTAATCCGCCGGTGATTATTTTGGACGAAGCGACTTCCAGCGTGGATACCCGTACAGAAGCGGAAATCGGAAAGGCTATGAAGGAATTGATGAGCGGCAGAACAAGCTTTGTAATCGCTCACCGTCTCTCCACAATCCGAGATGCGGATAACATTCTGTTTATGGAAAACGGCAATATCATCGAACAGGGGAACCATAAGGTACTGCTTATGAAGAAAGGTGCTTATGCTGCGCTGTATTACAGCCAGTTTGCATAAATAAATTATTTGAAAGGAAGCAAAGAAAATGACAAATCTTGAAGCAAAAATTGCGGGATTGGAATCTCGACTCCATCGTTTGACTGTAAATGGGAAAGAAAATTCCGGGGTGCGCAGAAGAATCGAGCGTGAAATTAGGAATCTACAAAAGAAACAAAATCAAAGTCAGAATACTGATACTTACTGCTGATTATTTAGTTAAAGGATTGAAAAAGAGTTTCTATTTCTAAAAAGATGATGAGAAGTTGTGGCTGTCGACATTAAAAAAGCAGCCTTGCGGCTACTTTTCGGTGCAGTATCAATTAAGGCTTTCGCAGTTGCTTTGACGACTTCCAACGACCGTTCATCGCAAGCTGAAAGCATACGGAGGAGATTTTCTACCTCGGAATCTTTGGACGGCTTTTCGGGGTAGAAAATCGAATCTGCAGAAATGTTTAATTCCCGGACGAGCTTATGTAGGACATCAAAACTTGGTTTCTTGCCCTCGTTCTCGATCCGATATAGGTATCGCTCGGTAATATCTACTTTATTGGCCAACGCTTCTATGGTGATTCCGGCGTTTTCACGAGCAGTCTTGATAATACATCCGAGCGTTTCAGGTTTATTATGCACTTACAGTCCACCTCCATCTATAATTATACTGATTTATGCCATCTTTATAATGGCACAACAATTCAATTATATATGGATTGTCAGTTCAAAAATATATGAGCTAAATAACAGGCATCAGCCCTGCCAATTAAAAAAACGAAGTTTTGTCAGGGTGGTTTCGTTATGCAATAACCCTCCAAATCCGAGTTTTTTGGATTGGAGGGATTTTTTTATGCGCTGGATTTCTCCCGGCGTTCCGCTGCTTGTGATGAGCAGCGAATATGAATCTATGAGGCACATAGGTTCCTAAGTAGCGAAAAGTTAAAAAACAGCCACCATTTTCAACAGGGCTTTACGGCTTACGCCCTGAACTGATATGCCATAAATATAATGAAACAAATGTACTTGCATGGCGAAATTCGTCGCTTTGCAGGTGCATTTTAGCGTTCGTTCATAGGTATTTCGGCGTTCCATTTCGTCGGCTGCCGCAGTCCTCCGGGTCAATCTGAATCTCAAAAAAATTCAGATTGATCGGAGGTAAACGGCTATGGACGAGAAGCGTCCAAAACGCAGAAAAGACAAATACAATCACTATACACTTACCGAAAAAGAGGACAAGTATTTTCTTTCCTTTAAGGACGGACAAGGTGTATTGCAGGAGTTACAGATAACAAAAGAGTTATTCGAGGTACTAAACCGCTTTGAACTGGACGACCTTTCTATTCTCAACGAATGGGACAGGCATATCGAACATTTTGAGCAGACGGAGCAAGCTCTAAATCGGCGTGCTTCCTTTAAGGCTGAATCCGTTGAGGAAACCGTTTTGCGTAACATGGAATATGAACGGTTACATAGAGCAATTTCCGAACTGCCCGAAACACAAAGACGCAGGCTTACGCTCTATTATTTTCAGGGCTTAACCTATGAACAAATTGCAGAAATGGAGGGATGTACAATTATGCCGGTCAAACGGTCTATTGATTCGGCTTTGAAAAAAATCAAACTTTTTTTGATTTAAGGGGGCTAAATTTTCCCTTTAAGTGAGGATGAGGGCAGAGAGGTACGAAAACTCTCTGCCCTTTATCTGTTTACGAATGAATGGGCGTGTCCTTTGACAACTGAATACCCCATTCATCAAGCACATTCCTATTGCTATTGTGATGAGCATAAGCCACATTAGCGGCTGCGCCATGATCTGCGGGAAATGAAGCAACGAGATTTCACCTGTTCTTGTTTTAAGGGTCTTTGGCTTTCTTTTTCTGCAAGGAGCGAATAACAGTCGGCTATCAGTATCGGACGGCTCCCGATATGGCGACAACAAGCAATAGGGACAATGATACTCCTGTTCAGTCACAGTCCGAGCGTTGAAGCGTTTTTTCGTGCGTGATCCGTCGCAGGCAATGAGAGCAGCCGGCAGAGAACCTGCCGGGGGTGAAATTCCCGTGGTGCTGGTACGCTGCCAGCCGTTTGATGACTTCCCGCAGCAATCCGGGGTGTCGAGGACAAATTGAATTGTTTGAAAATACAAGGGTCAAACGGCAGGACGGGTCTATTGAAATAGAGAATTATTTGTATCTTCCCGACCTTAATTCTGTTCTGCCTTTGACCTCTACATAGGCGGCTAACCGCCTAAAAATTCAAAGGAGGTCATAACACTATGAATCACACATATTTACGGGGTGATATGTATTACGCCGATCTTGGAAAAGGTATCGGCTCGGAACAGGAGGGCTATCGTCCCGTCGTTATTATTCAGAACAATGTCGGGAACAAACACAGCCCTACCGTGATTATCGCTTCTATTACAAGCAAAAGCCAAACTACCTACCCACTACTATCTCAATGCTGAAAATGGCTTAGAACAGCCCTCTATCGTCCTTTTGGAGCAACTGCGAACCGTGGATAAACGCCGCTTGGGTGACTTTATCGGTCGCTTGTCCGAAAAATATATACACGGTATCAACCACGCTCTGGCAGTCAGTATCGGTCTGATTGAGAGCGTGCCAAAAAAGTTAATCCTTTGTCTGTGTCGCACCTGCGCCGATAATTTTTACGATTCGGGTGCTTTTATTTTGCGCCGGACTGACCCGCAGCAGACCGGGAAAGACACCTGCACCTATTGTAATCAGCGAAAAGGCTTCGATTATGAAGTTACCCCAAAGAGGCCGTGACAGTATGGAAGCAATTTTTTATATGGGAAAGGAAAGCAATCAGCACTTGCGGGAATTTTCAGAAAAAAGGGCTGACTTTGCTGTGCGCGAATTGCGGGACTATGGCGCAGACGAATTAAAGGCTCTGCTTCGCGCCTTGCAGGAGGACAATCGTACCTTTGATGAAAAGGTAAATGTTTCTTATAATTAAGATACCAAGTCGAAACGAGCTTGGGTTTCAGAAAGACCAGCTATAAAAAGTCAAGTCTAAAAGAGAAAAAATCATAATTAATTTTTAAAATGTTTTGGAGGCAAAGGTTGATAAGGTCTGTTCTCTTTGAGAATGACGAAAATGATGTTGCACATTTTTCTTGCAACGCCTCCGACAGCAGTCAGATGGTGTTTCCCTCTGGCTCTTAATGATTGATAGTATTCTGAGAGAACAGGATCACAGAATGTAGCCCTTTGAGCAGCAAGCCATATGGCTCTTCTGAGATAAGGTGAGCCTCTTTTAGAAATTCTGTTCTTAGTGCCGGAAAATTCACCTGATTGCTTTACAGTAACATCAAGACCGGCATAAGCAACAAGCTGGTTAGGTCTTTCAAATCGGTTAATATCACCAATTTCACTGACAATGATTGCTCCTATAGTTTCGCCGATACCGCTTATGGTGGTTATGTATTGATTAGTATCATGAAGAAGATTGGCAATCTGTTCTACAAGCTCTGAAAGTTGATGTTCAAGAAAAACAATCTGCTCCATAAGCTGTTTGATTTGAAAAGAAAATGCATCTTTAGCAAAGGCAACGCCAAATGTTCCTTTTGCAGCAGCTTTAAGTTCATTAGCTTTTTCTTTGCCAAATCTGCCGTGACTTGCTTTGCTAAGAATGTTTGTAAGCTTTCTTGTAGAAACCTCAAGTAATTCTTCAGGAGTAGGACAGGAAAGAAGAATTTCTTCAGAAGTCTTACCAAAGGTGTCAGAAAACAAGCTGTCATACTCAGGGAATACTTGATCTAAAAGAGCGATAACACGGCGCTTACAATCACCACAGGCATCAACTAAAGCAAGACGGTAACGTGAAAGCTGACGAAGAGCAATAATATTTTCTTCAGCAAGACCGCTTGAAGAATATTCGCCAAAACGCATTATCTGAGCAATTATGAAAGAATCAACAGAATCATTCTTGGTTTGACGGATGTACATTTTTCTGAAAGCTTCAGACTGAATAGGGTTTATTACTTTAACAGAAAAACCAAGCTCAACAAAAAAAGTATAAACCGAAAGCCAGTAATGACCTGTTGCTTCCATACCGATAACAACATCGGAAACAGAAGCACCAAGCTTCTCAAAAATGTCAGTTATCTTTTCACAACCATCCTTGGTATTTGAAAAAGAAATACTGTCGATTAAAGCTTTACCATCAGAGTCGATGACGGAAGCCTCGTGCTTATGTTTAGCGATATCAATTCCGCAATAAAACATAGGATACACCTCAAAAATTAAATTTATACAGCAAAGGTTATCCTCTGTATTTTACGGAAACACAACCTCGTTAGACATTCAGCACTAAAATGCTATCCAGCTCATTCGCATCTGTCCGTAAAGCAGAGGCGCTACTCTTTCTGAGGAAGCATAACTTCAAGGAGTAAAAACAGCGCCCCCTGACTGTACAGATTTATTATCTCACATTTCTGTGTGATAAACAATAGAGTTTTCATAAGGGTTCTCTTTAAATTACCCTTAAATTTATTATACGAGGAGTTAACATTCATAATGAAAAGAAAAACAAAATTACAGACAGGAGTTGACAATCGGCAGGTCGTTCTCTATGCGAGAAAGTCCCGCATTACCAACAAGGGCGACAGTATTGGCGTACAATTCAAGCAAAGCGCCGATTATGCCGTCAATCAGTTGTCTTTGCCGGAGGATTACGAATTTGCCAAGTATGAGGATAAGGGGTTAAGCGGTTACTATTCCGACCGTCCCGATTTTCAAAGACTGCTGCGTGATATAGAGATGGGGAAAATCAAAGCGGTCGCGTGTTATAAGTTAGACCGTATTAGTCGTAAAACTTCTGACCTTATGCGTTTGTTGGAATATTTCGAGCGCCACGATGTAACGCTGCTCGTTTGCTCCAATAATATCAATACGCAGATCAGCACATCGAAAATCATTATTCAAGTGCTGGCGATTATCGCAGAGTTTGAACGAGATATTCTGACCGAGCGTATTCAGGATAACCTGATGGAGCTTGCAAAAGACGGACGATGGCTCGGAGGAAAAACACCGACCGGGTTTTCTTCGGAGCGTGTAACAACAGGCAGCGGAAAGAACAAAAGCGCCGTTAGCTTTCTTGTTACCGTTCTGCAAGAAAAAACGCTTGTGCAGGAAATATACAGCGTTTTTTGGGAACTGCGTTCTTTATTGCAGACAACGACTGCAATAAACGAAAAGTACGAAACCAAACATGGATCGAAATTTACAACCTCAACGATTCGCTTAATTCTTCGGAATCCCATTTACTGTGTGGCCGACGAGTTTTCTTATAACTACTTTTTAGAGAAAGGTGGCAACTTGTTCGGGGATATTTCAGATTTTGACGGACAGCATGGGTTATCCTCATATAATAAGACCGACCAAATGAAAGTGGAGGACGAGGATTCCACCTTTTTCAATCCGAAGTTCTCACAACTCATGACACAAAAATCCGTCAGCGAATGGATTATTTCGGTAGGACGGCATGAGGGCTTTATTCCGTCCCGTAAGTGGGTAGAAACGCAAAAAATGTTGGACGAAATTGCCGAGAAGTATAACCGTCCCCACCGAAAAACAAACGCACTTCTATCGGGATTGATGTACTGTCCGATTTGCGGCAGACGGTTACGGGTACTGCCGGAATCGAACCGATGGACAAACGGCAAACCGCGTTTCAAATATGCCTGTCCGGGGGGTAAGAGAAAAGAAATGTACCTTTAAGGCGGTTGAAGGCGTTTCGCTTGATGAATTTGTCGTGCAACAGCTTTCAAAACTAAACGATGAGCATAGCGACCTTTACAGGCAGATTTTTGAAAGCAGAATTGCCAATATGATACGGACGGAACAGAGTGAACAGGAGTATCAGGAAACGAAAAAGGCGATTGAACGCCTTAATACAGATATTGCCGCACAGGTGCGGAATCTGCGTGAAGCCGATGAAGCACTGCGACGGTTTATTCAGGACGATATTAAGGAGTTGACCGAGGAACTTGCTAAGCGTGAAGCCGACTTGCGGCGTATGGAGGATTTACAGACTGAAAACCAATATATTCTGCATGAGTTAAGCGGCATAAAAAAGCGGCTGTTATCCTTTGAAGAATACGCAAAGGACGCACAGCCGGAAACCGTATTTACTTTAATTCATACCCTTATAGAACGCATTTATATCACAACCGAGGACAACGAACTGAAATGTCAGATTTATATTAAGGGTTGCGCCACAGAGGATTATACCAATCTGTTCGGCGCAGCCGACTACATAGACAATAACACCGTCGTTACGGCAGTTGCTTTCTTGCCGCCGATGTGTGATTTAGATTACTATAGCATTAGCTATGTAGGATTACATATAAATGAATTTAAATGTAATATAAAAACAAAGGAGGAAAAATTCCTCCCTTGTTTTATAAAATTATAATTTTTTCATCAACATACGCTTAAGCATAATCATGTCAAATACATTGACCTTACCGTCCTGATTAAGGTCAGCTTCATATCCAATAGAGATATTACAGCCAATCAGATATGATTGAAGTACAACTGCATCTGACATATTGATTTCACCATCATTATTTGTATCGCCATAAAGTATGTTTTCATCAAGAGGGATAAATTTAAGTTTATTAGATATCGCATAATAATGTGCTTCGGTATTATAGTAACCATAAATTATGCAATCTTTATTTACTATTAATTCTGGTTCTTCTGTTAAAGGATCGGTTGCTGGGACATCAAGCCATCCGCCTGAGTAATATCCTATACGCTCAGGAAGAATACCTAAAATTTCAACAGTTGAAGGAATTGTTATTGATTTAATGGAAGTTCCATCAAATGCACCTTGGCCAATAGTTCTTAATGTAGATGGTAATTCGATATTCTTTAGATTTGCACATCCATTAAATGCATTTGCTTTAATACTTTCAAGTCCTTCATTTAGTGTAACAGTATCTAGATTTTTACAATTTTCAAATGTATTTTCATCAATGGATTTAACGTTTATTGTAGCTTTTGTTAATCCGGAATTTTCAAACGCAAATTTTGAAATATTTAAATTGGGACAATCTAAATTTATTTCTCTCAAATTTATACATTCTTTAAAAGTATATTCACCTATTTTTTCTAATGATTCTGGAAAGTTTATATTTTCAAGGTATTTACATCCCATAAATGCGTACTTATTGATAAAAGAAATAGTATCAGGCAATGTTATATTCGTTATAGATGAATTTTTAAATGCATCCCTTTCTATTCCTGTAACAGGGTATCCATTTACAGTTTGGGGTATTAGTATATTTTCAATTATAGGCTCATCATTATAACTTGAATAATTCTTATATTTGCTCTTGGATAATACAGCGGTATTATCCGGAAGAATATAATAAGTATCCCCGTCATATTCAATTTCAAAAGCATTGTTTACTTCTATAGGTAGCGCAGACAATACTGTTTTATCTGTAAGGCAAATTGCCCAATGTTCATCATCCAAATCAGACGGATATATATTAACATAATTTTCATTGCAGTGTTCTTCATAAAGCTTTTTAAATGCTTCTTCAATTTCAAAATTAACAAAAACATAATAAGAACGACCAGTTAAAATACGTTGTGTACCGTCATCATCAATCCAATATTCATTAACAGTTATATCATTATCAAGATGTATAATATCAGGAACATAATTATATTCTAAAGTTTGAATACAGCCGTTAAAATCAGGATCAATTCTTTCACTTAAACCTTTATCTCCTGCTAATATACGACGGGCACGTTCACAGCGAATAGTACCTTGTGCTGAACGTTCTTTTTCAAAAATAAAATAGCAAAGTTTTTGTTCTTCATCATTGAGAGAATCATAATCGGTAATGCATAAATCGTATTTTAAAAATTTGTTCCAAAGACTGTAATCAATTTCCTTATTGTAATAATTAGATGAAAGAATTTCAAATGGATATGGTTCATCCCACATTTTTTCAAAAAAAGCATTGACTGTTGAAAACGGCATTACACTTAAAGTTACTATAATTGAAATGAAAATTGCTTTAATTTTATTTTTCATAAAATTTACCTCCTTAAAATTATTCTTTAATTTTTATTATAATTATATATTACACACAAAAAAATGTCAATATTTTTAAAAAAATCATAATATTTGTTATGAAATAATAAGTTTAAATTAGCAGCTTTCAGCAAGCGATGCGGCATTTATTGCAAAAACACTTGCAGAAGCATAAATTAACAGTGAAAAGATAACAGTTGAAGCGTATCCGGCAATGGATTTTAATCAGGACGGTCAGGTTACAGCCAGGGATGCAGCAGATATTGCAAGATATATGGCAGAGCAGTCGATAAAGCAATAGATAATAATCAATAAAACGGAACTGGAAACATTTAACATTTTAGAAACAAAATCAGAAGTCAAAAACAAATTGATTTCTGATTCCGTAACAGGTTCGCCAAAAACAGGGACACATGGAGTTGGACTTGTTTTTTCAATAATAACAGTTTCCGGAACTATTGCTTTTATCACCAGAAAAAAATATTGATATAAAATGGCAGGTATTGAATGAATATATAGGAGCGTACAAGGGTGATGATGACTTCAAGGAATACATGGATAAGGACAAAGACGGATTTATCACAGAAGCAGATTACAATTGGTTTGCAGGATACGCAAGTTAGTTTGACGGCTACACACCCGGACATGAACTTGTTATAGTCGGAACATGGCGTTTATGACAAGTAATCTTGACTTGATAGATGGAGGCTAATTTAGATGAAAATGGAATGAGAACGTATTTAAATTATTGGCGTATGATTACTGAATAGATATTGAAAATCCCGATATACTGGATACGGATTCAGAGATAAGCGGTTACACACCAAGCATTAAAGTAAAATGTCAGCAGAATGATAAACAGATCAATGGATAATCCGCAAATAGATAGGAATTTTTGCTGATGTTAACTATTGTCAGAGGAACGGGAAAATAAATAATAAATAAGTAAAAATGACAAAAAAACTCTCAAAGTAATAAACTTTGAGAGTAAAGACAAATTAATTATACGTGATTAGTATGTCTTAAAAAATAGGAATTATGCAAAGCAATTTGATGATTATATTTCAAAATCTTTTTCAATTTAGGTATTGAAAGTTGAAAGCTGATATGTTATAATATAATGTATCGGCTTTCTGTCATATGAAATGAGCTTTTATGGCAGAAAAAAGAAAAGACAATAGAGAAAGAGTTCTTATTGCCCGCTGTTGTATAAAGTATTAAAATAGAATAATGCTGAATTCTGAAAGGAGAATATTGTTTGATTAACAATAGATGTGTAATTGTAGCAAGCCGGGAGGCTTGCATACAGTAAAATTGCAATCCTCTCGGCAGTTTTTATAAAACTATAAAAACTTTCAGGAGGAATTAAAATGAACCGTGAAAATAAACGAAAAAAATATGATAAAAATTATTATAAAACCCATCCGTGTAATGAAACATTTACCTGTAGGATTTGTGGAAGACTAGTTGTACCGGAAGGCGCAGGAGGTAATCATAGAAACCACTGCCCGAATTGCCTTAGCAGTCTTCATCTGGATATAGAACCCGGAGATAGAGCTTCAGACTGCGGTGGCATAATGGAACCTGTTGCAGTGTGGGTAAGAAAAAACAGAGAATGGGCAATCATACATCGTTGTTGTAGGTGTGGAACAATGTCGTCAAATCGTGTGGCGGCAGATGACAATCCGATGAAAATGATGTCGATTGCATTAAAACCTCTGTGTGAACCACCATTCCCATTGGAACACATAGAAGAAATGACAAGATTGATGGGTGGAGAAGGTTCGCTGAGATAGTCTATTAACAATAGTATTATAAAATCAGAAATCAGGCAGAAGAATTTATATTATCTACATCAAATTTTACACCATTCGTTCTGTTAATGATTGGGTTATGTAGGGAAAATAATTGCTTGTAAATCTGATAATAGAGGATAAAGAGTGTTGTAGGGGTTAGCAGAAGTCTATATCAATATGACCGATTTCGTCCCGACATGCGTCCTATAGTGAAAAACGAAGCTGAGAAATAACATAAATAGGGGTACATTTTGAATAAAGTGTATCCCTGTACATTTTTAAGGAGAAAATATGCAGGATAAGGAAAAAAATAAAGAACAGCCAGGGATTCTGGAAACTGTTCATATGGTTAATGAAAAAGAAAAAAAGAAGAATGAAGAAGAGCGTCTTCGTCTGGAAAAGGAAGAAGAAATTGAAAGGGAGGAATATTCACATAAGCTTGAGGAAGAAAAAATTGAACTTCTTAAAATTAAGCAGGGAATAATAAAAGAATCTGACATACTTGATTTGTCGTCTGATGAAAAAAAACATTATAATTTATGGCAGAAATTCAAAAATTTTATTTATCACAACAAATGGTGGCTTGGAATTTTTTCATTTTTTATTTTAATTGCCGCTTTTTTGATTTATGATAAAGTTACTACGGTCAAAGCGGATATAAATGTATTGCTTCTTAGCAATGATACTGACTTATATTCTCATTATAAATCAATGTGCGATGTTTTTGATAGTTATGTTGATGATTATAATGACGATGAAAAGCAGTATGTAAATATTATTTATATTCCTATTTCTGATGATGAATCGGAAAATACTCAAAGTCTGTATGGTTATGAGAATAATTTAACCAATCTTTCAACACAATTTCAGTTGGGTGAAACTATGATGATTATAGCAGACAGTAAATCCAGCGATTTGATTCAGCCTGAAAATACCCTGGAAAATCTTGAGGTATATTTTCCTGACTGTCCGTATGTAAAAGGGTATGGACTGTATCTTAAAGATACAAAATTTGCTGAGCTTATCGGTTATGAGGAAAATACTGTTCCGGATGATCTGTACATAGGAATTCGTAAAGTGACTACAAATCTCAGCTCTGAGAAAGATACGAAGAAAAATCATGACCATTCCATTGAGACACTTAGAAAAATTATTAATGATTTATCAAAATAACAAATTGGACAAATTATGTTTTGTCGCTGATGCTGAAATTTTAGGTGATAGATTGACATTTTGTTTAATTTGTGATATTATATAAAAAAATAAATATGGGGGTAAATATGAGTAAATTTTGTATGCAATGCGGTAAGGAAATTGAAGACAGCGCTGATATCTGTACCTTTTGCGGTGCTGCTCAGGGCGGAGGTGTAACTTCCGGAGGTACGGACACGGTTAAAAATACAAATAAGGCGGTGGCGGTGATAATAGCTGCGGCAGCAGTTATTCTTGTTATTCTTATTGTTCTTGTTAATTTGCTGTTTGGCGGCGGCGGATATAAGAAACCTGTTGACAATATGGTGAAGGCTATGGAAACAGGCAAAGGGAAATATTTGTATAAGGCAATGCCTGAATTTTTAATTGAATATCAGTATGAAGATGAAAAGAAAAGTGATATTTATGATGACCTTGATGAATCAATGGAGTTAATTACTGGTATGCTTGAAGAAGAGTACGGTGATGATATCAAAATTTCTTATAAGATAAAGGATAAAGATAAAATTGACAAGGATGACCTTGAGGATCTTGAGGACAGTATCAAGGATAAATATGATGAAAAGGTCAGAGTTTCTAAGGGTTATGAACTTAAAGTTAAAATGAAGATTAAGGGCGACGATGATAAGGATGAAGATACTACAACCATTAAAGTGTATAAAATAGAAGGTGACTGGTGTCTTATGGATTCGATATTTTAATACATAAATTAAAAGAGCAGTTATAACTGCTCTTTTTTCATATAAATTCGTTTATAATGCTGTTTGAAACAAGAAATCCTTTTGGAGTTAGTTTTATAAAATTATTTTTAATTTCTATTAAATTAAATTTATTAAATACTTTTGCTTTTTCCAAGAATAATGCTTTTCTGGATGGAAAATCATTTATATTGATTCCTTCAGTCAATCTTAGTCCAAGCATAATTTTTTCATCGTCACTGCCTGGATTTTCATCAGTTAAAATTGTTTCAGTACTATTCAAATATTTATTCAAATCCGATGGAATAAAGTATCTTTTGCCGTTAAAATATGAATGTGCAGACGGACCCAGACCGATATATTCCTGGCATTTCCAATACTTTAAGTTATGTTTGCTTTCAAATCCCATTTTGGAAAAATTAGATATTTCATATTGATTGTATCCGAGTTTTTGAAGTTCTTCGGCCATAAAAAGATACAAGTCGGAAATATGATCGTCATCAGGTAAAGAATTGATAATATCCGGAGTATTGAACGGTGTATTTTCTTCTATTTTAAGTATATAAGCAGAGAAATGTTGTATGGATAGTTCTGCAATTTTATGGATAGTTAATTTTAATTTTTCAATAGATTGTCCGGAAAGACCGATCATAATATCGCATGAAATATTTTTAAATCCGATACTTTGGGCTGAATTTATTATTTTTTCAGCTTTTTCCCATGAATGCATACGCCCTAGGAATTTAAGCTCGTCATTGTGAACAGACTGGACGCCGAAAGAAAGTCTGTTAATTCCTATTTTACTGTATTGGAAAAGTTTTTCTTCAGTAACAGTACAGGGATTTACTTCTAAAGTTATTTCAGGATTTATAAAATGGCAGTGATGAGATAATGCATCAAGAATTTTATTCAGCATATCAGCAGACAGGAGAGACGGTGTACCGCCGCCGAAATATAGGGTATCGGCATAAATGTTATCTGGAAGATTTTTGATATCACGGATAACTGCATCGGTATATTTTTCAGCAGCCGTTAGATTATAGGCGCATGAATAGAAATCACAGTACGGACATTTTCGGGCACAGAAAGGCACGTGTATATAAATACCTATAGGGGTCATTTTATATCAAGTCTCATGCTTGGCGCAAGGGAAAAGAAAAATGCGTCTGCAATTCTGTTAATAACAAAAGTAATAATAATTGCCGCTGCCATGTAAAAGAAATTAGTGCCGCTTGGCATTGCAAAATAAAATATGATTACGAACACAAGCATTATAAAGTCTGTAATTGTATGAAAAACTGCCGATTTCATATCATTAGTGCAGTGACCGCCGCATTTGGGGCAGACAACGCCTTTAGACTTCTGATTTCCTGCAAATGCTTTTTTTATGGGACTTATAGTTTTTTCACCACAATGAGGACATTCAAATTTTTTCATTTTATTCACCTTTTATTCATCTAATTTCAATACGCTCATGAATGCTTCCTGCGGTACTGTTACAGTACCAAGCTGGCGCATTCTTTTTTTACCTTCCTTTTGCTTTTCAAGAAGCTTTTTTTTACGTGTAATATCGCCGCCGTAGCACTTTGCAAGTACGTCTTTTCGCATTGCTTTTATAGTTTCTCTTGCAATTATCTTACCTCCGATTGCCGCTTGGATAGGTACTTCAAAAAGCTGTCTTGGAATGTTTTCCTTGAGCTTTTCAACCATTTTTCTTCCACGGCTGTAAGCTCTGTCGGTATGGACAATAAATGAAAGAGCGTCTACGATCTCGCCGTTAAGAAGAATATCAAGCTTTACAAGCTTGGACGGCGCATAGCCTGTCATTTCATAGTCGAAGGATGCATAGCCTTTTGTACGGGATTTAAGTGCGTCAAAGAAATCATAGACAATTTCGTTTAAAGGCAGTTCATAGTGAAGGGCAACTCTTGACTCATCAAGATATTTCATGTCTTTAAACACGCCTCTGCGTTCCTGACAAAGTTCCATAATATTACCTACAAAATCAGACGGAGCTAAAACCTCAGCTTTTACTATAGGTTCTTCCGCTTCTGCAATTGTTCCGGGATCAGGATAATTGGTAGGATTGTCGATGTAAATCGTTTCGCCGCTGTTAAGCTTGACTTTATAAATTACCGATGGTGCAGTTGTAATCAGGTCGAGATTATATTCACGTTCCAGACGTTCCTGGATAATTTCCATGTGGAGCAGTCCTAAAAATCCGCATCTGAAGCCAAATCCCAAAGCGATAGAAGTTTCCGGTTCAAATGCAAGGGAAGCGTCATTTAGCTGAAGCTTTTCCAATGCTTCACGCAGATCTTCGTACTTAGCGCCGTCAGCGGGATATATACCCGAATAAACCATAGGATTAACTTTTCGATATCCCGGAAGAGCTTCATCGCATGGATTGTCTGCATTTGTAACAGTATCGCCCACCTGTGTATCGCCTATACTTTTTATTGAAGCAGAGATATAGCCTACTTCTCCGGCAGACAATATGCCCTGATTAATATGATTATTGGCGTCCATATATCCGGCTTCAACAACAGTAAATTCAGCGCCGGTTGCCATAAGTCTGATAGTATCGCCGGTTTTTACTGTTCCTTCTTTGATTCTTACATAAATAATAACGCCCTTGTATGCGTCATAGTAACTGTCAAAAATAAGTGCTTTTAATGGTTTGTTTTCATCACCTGACGGCGGCGGAACGTCTTTGACGATCTGTTCAAGTACAGCTTCAATATTTATTCCTGCTTTTGCGGAAATTCTCGGAGCGTCCATTGCAGGAATACCGATAACGCTTTCAATTTCTTCGCAGACTCTTTCCGGATCGGCTGACGGCAGGTCTATTTTATTTACAACAGGAAGTACTTCCAGATCGTGTTCGATAGCAAGATAAGTATTTGCCAGTGTCTGGGCTTCGATTCCCTGTGATGCGTCAACTACCAGCACTGCGCCTTCGCATGCTGCAAGAGAACGTGAAACCTCGTAATTGAAGTCAACATGTCCGGGAGTGTCGATGAGATTGAAAACATATTCTTTTCCGTCCAGAGCTTTATAATTCAGCCGTACGGCACGGGCTTTAATGGTAATTCCACGTTCTCTTTCAATGTCCATGTTGTCAAGGAGCTGTTCTTCCATGTCACGCTGGGCAACTGTATAGGTTTTTTCAAGAATTCTGTCGGCAAGAGTTGACTTGCCGTGGTCTATATGGGCAATAATGCAGAAATTGCGGATATTTTCATTTGCCAATTCGTGTTCCTCCTGTTTTTTTATACTTGAAATTATTATACCATATAAATGAAAATTTGTAAACCGGAATTATAATTGAGCTGTGTTTTTTAATCTGATTACTTGACATAAATTCAAAATTGTGGTATAGTGTATATCGCAAGTACATTTGTATGTCACAGGTGGACTTTAAATATTTCTGTTATATTATGAGGAATATACATGAAAAATAAATCACATTTAATTGTTGTTGAATCAGAAGTTTTACCTGAGGTTATAATTAAAGTTCTGGAGGTTAAAAAGCTTCTTGCCAACAAGGAAGAGAAAAGCTCTGCGGCTGCGTGTAAGCGTGTTGGGGTATCGAGAAGCGCTTATTATAAATACAGAAACAGTGTTTATTCTTATGAAGAAAAGCTTATGCAGAAAATCATAACTCTTTATATGCTGCTGAGAGATGAACCGGGTGTATTGTCCAGCGTTTTGGTGTCTCTTCACAATTTAAATGCAAATATACTGACTGTCAATCAAAGTATTCCAATTGACGGCGTTGCAACTGTTACTATTTCTTTGCGGTTAAAGGAAAGCTTTGATGAAGCACAGGCAATTAAATTAATTATTGCGCAGCTGAAAGGTGTTGTGGATATTCAACTGCTTTCAGGAGAATGATATATTATATGTATGGAGGAAGTTATGTCTAAATTTGCAGTATTAGGTTATGGTGTTGTCGGTTCCGGAGTTGTAGAATTGTTTTATAAAAACAAAGAAAAGATCGAACAAAAAGCCGGACATGAAATGGACGTTAAATATATTCTGGATATAAGAGAATTTCCGGACAGTCCTTATGCGGACAAGTTTGTCAAGAGTATAGATGATATAGTCGGTGACAGTGAAATTACAGCTGCTGCGGAGTGTATGGGCGGAGTTGAACCGGCATTTACATTTACTAAGGAATGTCTTTCCAGAGGTATAAGCGTATCTACTTCCAATAAGGAACTTGTTGCCGCTAAAGGCGATGAGCTTTTAAAGCTTGCAAAGGAAAATAACTGTAACTATTACTTTGAAGCAAGCGTTGGCGGAGCCATTCCGATCATTCGTCCGCTGCACAGATGTCTTGCGGCAAATGATATAACTGAAGTTGCCGGAATTTTAAACGGTACAACTAACTTCATTCTTACCAAAATGATTGTTGACGGTATGAAATTTGACGATGCGCTTAAGCTTGCTCAGGATTTAGGCTATGCAGAAAGAAATCCTGCTGCTGATGTTGAAGGGCACGATGCATGCAGAAAAATCTGTATTATTTCGTCTTTGGTTTACGGTAAACATGTTTATCCTGAAAGCGTATATACAAAGGGTATCACAGATGTAAAGCTTGAAGATGTTCAAATAGTAAGTAAATTTGGCGCTATCAAACTGATTGCTAGGGTCAAAGAACTGGAGAACGGTAAAATTCTTCCTACAGTTATGCCTATGATCGTTCCTTTTGATAATCTTATGTCAAGGGTCGACGATGTTTTTAACGCTGTAATGGTATATGGCGACGGCATTGACAAGACTATGTTCTACGGCAGAGGCGCAGGTAAGCTGCCTACGGCAAGCGCAGTGTTAGCAGATGTTATTGAGTCTGTAAAGCACGACAGAACAGTATTTTCACAGATGTGGAATTCCGTTTCAGACAACAGTTTTGTTGAAGATTACAGAATGCTTGAAGCTAAGGTTTATTTCAGAGTTGAAACAGACAGCATAGAAAAAATCAGTGAGATCGCAGGCAACGCTGAATTTATCTGTGAAGAAACAAACCAGACTGCTTTTGTTACCGATGTGATTACGCTGAAATCAGCTGAAGAAATCTCAGCAAGGTTTGAAGCTAATGGCATAAATGTTGTATCGGTTCTTCCGGTACTCTGATAATGTGATAAAAAAGAGATTGCTGCGTATATGCCGTAAGCGGTCTCTTTTTTATTATACTGAAAAGAACGGAAATAAGTATTGTAAAATAAAAATTAAATATTGTTTCATGTATTGAAAAAATAATCAGGGTATAGTATAATTATAATAACCGATTTTGAAAATTAGTAACGGAGGAAGTTATGGCAGATAAATTTAAGGTATCATTGAAAAAAATTATTGATGAATTTAAGCTTGAATCGATTTTTGTTCCTAAGGATGCGGAGGAAATATTTATAGATGAAAACGATGTAAACCGTCCGGGTTTGCAGCTTATGGGATTTTATGAATATTTTAATCCGGAACGAATTCAGATCATCGGGAAAATGGAGTTTGCGTATTTATCTACAATAGATGAAAAAACCAGACGTGAAACCCTTGATAAGCTTTTTTCACAAAAACTTCCGGCACTTATTATTACAAGAGAACTTCCTTATTTTGCAGAAATGCTTGAACTGGCAAAGGAATATGAAGTTCCGCTGCTGAGAAGTAAGGAAAGTACTTCAAATTTTATGTCCGGTTTGATAGCCTTTCTGAATCTGAATCTTGCGCCCAGAATTACACGTCATGGAGTATTGATTGAAATTTACGGCGAAGGCGTTTTTATTACAGGAGAAAGCGGAGTAGGTAAAAGTGAAACTGCAATAGAACTTGTAAAAAGAGGTCACCGTCTTGTTGCTGACGATGCAGTTGAAATAAAAAAAGTTTCCAATATCAGTCTTGTGGGAAGTTCGCCGGATAATATCCGTCACTTTCTTGAGCTCAGAGGCATCGGCATTATAAATGCCAGAAGACTGTTTGGTATGGGAGCCGTAAAGCTGACTGAAAAAATTGATCTTATTGTTGAAATGGAACTTTGGAATCCTGAAAAAGTCTATGACAGAATGGGCGTCGACAATCAATACACGTCTATTCTTGGAGTTAAAGTACCGTCTCTTACAATTCCCGTAAAACCCGGACGTAACCTTGCGGTTATTTTAGAGGTTGCAGCTATGAACAACAGACAGAAGAAAATGGGTTATAATGCGGCTCAGGAGCTTCTTGATAAGCTGGGACTTGATATGGAAGGAACGGAAACGGTCAAGAATTACGAACAGTTTTAAGAGGGCGGAGGATATATGTTAATACAAGCTGATTTACACTGTCATTCGCTGGCGTCCAGCCATGCGTATTCAACTGTTGATGAAATGGCTGCCGCTGCCAGAAGATACGGACTAAAAGCATTTGCTCTTACGGACCATGCAATGTCAATGCCGGATGCACCCCATGAATGGCATTTTCATAATCTTCATGTTTTGCCCCAGAAGATAAATGGCGTTACCGTTTTAAGAGGCGCAGAAGCAAATATCAAATCTTTTGAAGGCGATATTGATATGACGGAATTTGATCTTTCCAATTTGCAATGGGTGGTGGCTTCATGTCATGTACCTGTAATTAAGCCGGGTACTGAAAAGGAAAATACTGCCGCATATGTAAATGCGGTAAAAAATAATACGGCAATTGATGTTATCGGACACTGTACCGTATTCAGGTATCCTGTGGATTTTGAAGCAATTGCTAAGGCATGTAAGGAATACGGTAAATTTATTGAACTGAATGAAAGCTCTTTTCAGTATGGAAGAAGTACGGAAGAAAACTGTATTGCGATGCTCAGGGCATGTAAAAAATATGAAACGGAAATAACTGTTAATACAGACTGTCATTATGCCGGACTTATAGGTCAGACTCCTCTGACTGAAAAAATTCTTGAATCTGTTGATTTTCCTGAAAAGCTGATTTTCAACAGGGACGCTGATAAAGTACTGGAATATGTTTCAAAAAAGCATAATATAATTTTAAAAAAATAATCAGAGAGAGAGAAGCTTTATGCCATATACAAACGAATTGTGCGGCCTGTGCCGTAAGCTTTGCTGTGAATATAAAACGGAAGAACCGTTAAAAAAACATACTACGTTTAAAATAGGCGGAAGCTGTAAGATACTCATAAATATAAATTCTTCGGATACATTGGCTGAAATACTGAAATTTCTCAAAAAACAAAATATAAGATTTTTTGTATTGGGTAAAGGAAGCAACATTCTTGCCGACGATAACGGCTTTGACGGTGTCATACTTAAAATTTCAAAGGATTTCTCGCATATTGAAAAAACCGGAGAAACTGAAATTTTCTGTACGTCCGGAACATCATTGAGCGAGCTTTGCATTTATGCTATGGAAAATTCTTTGTCCGGACTGGAATTTGCTTACGGAATTCCGGGAACTGTGGGAGGCGCTTTATTTATGAATGCCGGAGCGTACGGAGGAGAACTGAAAGATGTTGTGACATCGGCACATTACTTAAATGAAAAATGTGAAATATGCTCAGCTGAGTCGGCTGAAATGTCGCTTTCTTACAGGCATAGCGTTTTCAGTGAAAATCCGGATTGGGTTATAACTGACGTGACTTTTTCCCTGAATAAAGGAGATAGGGAACAGATACGTGAAAAAATGAATGAGCTTATGCATAAAAGAAAAGATAAACAGCCGCTGGATTTTCCAAGTGCCGGAAGTACGTTTAAGCGTCCGGAGGGAAGCTATGCTTCACTGCTTATAGAACAATGCGGACTTAAAGGGTTGAACGTGGGCGGTGCGGAAGTGAGTACAAAGCACAGCGGATTTGTTATAAATAAAGGCGGCGCAACTTTTGAAGACGTAATTGAATTGACTGATAAGGTAAAAAAATGCGTTTATGAAAAAACAGGCTACAGTCTTGAGCTTGAACCGATAATTTTAAAATAAATCATTTATCCATAAAAATATAAAGGAGGGAAAGGCGTCTGTTTAGGACGCTGTAAGCTATGCAGTTTGTTATTGTAACCGGTATGTCGGGTTCCGGAAAATCATGTGCAATGAATGTTTTGGAGGACATAGGATTTTATTGTATAGACAATATTCCTCCTCAGCTTTTAACTAAATTTGCAGATATATGTATGCACTCAAAAGGTCAGCTGGACCGTGTTGCGGTAGCAGTTGACATAAGATCAGGAGATATGTTCGGTGAGATATTTGACCGCTGGAAAATATTAAAGGATATTGCCGATCTTGACGTTAAAATTCTTTATCTTGAAGCTAATGACGAGGTTATTATTAAACGTTATAAGGAGACCCGAAGAAAACATCCTCTTGATGAAAAATTCAGCAGCTGTCTGCATAAGGCTATAGCCTTTGAGCGCGAACAGCTTAATCCTTTGAGGGAAGTAGCGGATTATTATGTTGAATCTTCTTATTTATCCACTTCACAGCTTAAAGAAGAGGTGAAGTCGCTTTTCCTTGAAAAGAATAGTGATTCAATGATTATAAAAATTATGTCGTTCGGATATAAATACGGAGTTTCAACTGAATCCGATCTTGTTTTTGACGTAAGATGTCTGCCGAATCCTTATTATGTCAAGGAATTAAGGCCTATGACCGGTTGTGACTCAAGCGTCAGGGAATATGTTATGGGATTCGAGCAATCGAAAAAGCTTCTTGAAAAAATAAAAGATCTGCTTGATTTTCTTATTCCATTGTATGTACATGAAGGAAAAAGCCAGCTGGTAATTTCATTTGGATGTACGGGCGGAAAACACAGATCCATTACTTTTACTGAATTGGTAGCAGATTATCTTTCAAAGCAGGGATTGAGGGTACAGAAAAGTCATAGGGATATTAACAAGGACATCAGTTATTATCGAACATAATTAATTAAAGGAGGTCCTTTAATTGGCATCCTTTTCTAATGATGTAAAAAAAGAATTGTGTAAAGGCATAACAGATAAGGATAAAAGATATGCTTGTCTTTATGGAATTTTGCTTTATTGCAAGGGACTTACTGACAGTCATATAAGTTTTAGTACTGAGTGTGAAGAATTTGCGTTGCTTTTTGAAATGCTTGTAAAAAGTATTTTTAATAATGAGATCAAAGTGAAAATTGAAACCGGTTCGAGAAAAAACGGAAATAAAGCATACGCTTTGAGTATAGAAGATAAGCAGTCTGTGAGCCGTATTCAGCAAACATATAATATTAATATTGAAAGACGTGAAATAAATTTAAAAAATATAGTTAATAATAGTTTAAACGTTTTTCTTGCAGGAGTATTTTTTATATGCGGAAGCGTCAGCGATCCCTATAAGGAGTATCATCTTGAGTTTACTGTTCCCAACGAACAGCTTTATACGGATCTGCATGACATACTTTTAAGTCTGGGCATTGAATCGGGAAAAACAGTCCGAAAGGGATTGACGGTGCTGTATGTAAAGGACAGCGAAAACATTGAAGATATACTGACGTTTATCGGCGCCAGGCAGGGTACTATAGATCTGATAAATATAAAAATCTACAAGGACGTAAGAAATAAAGCAAACCGTATTGCAAACTGTGATTCCGCCAACATTGACAAAGTAATTGCGGCAGCTTCTAGGCAGATTCATGATATTGAATTTATTATGGAACATGGAGAATTTGACAAACTTTCTGCTGACTTGCAGGAGGTATCCAGAATCAGGCTGGACAATCCGGAAATGAGCCTTCAGGAGATCGGTGAAATGCTTTCAAAGCCAATAGGTCGTTCCGGTGTTACCAGAAGATTTCAGAAGATTTCAAGATTTGCAGATGAGATAAGAAAAAAAGAAAATAATAATGGTGTTCTATGAATAATAATGAAAACAATAACAGCTTTGTACATTTACATGTTCATAGTGAATACAGTCTTTTGGACGGTGCATGCCGTATCCCTCAGTTAGTGAAAAAAGCGGCTGAAATGGGACAAAAAGCAATAGCAGTCACTGACCATGGAGTAATGTACGGAGCTGTTGATTTCTATCAGGAGGCACTTAAAGCCGGAATAAAGCCGATAATAGGGTGTGAAGTTTATGTAGCTCCCCGTACAAGATTTGACAGGGAGTCAAAGCTTGACAGCCGTCCTTATCATTTGGTTTTGCTATGTAAAAATAATAAAGGATATCAGAATCTTATTAAGCTTGTTTCATTGGGTTATACTGAAGGATTTTACAGTAAGCCAAGGGTTGATGTAGAACTTTTGGAAAAGTACAGTGAGGGACTTATTTGTCTTTCGGCTTGTCTTGCAGGAGAAATACCCAGACAGCTTGTTAATAACAATTATGAGGGCGCTAAAAAAACAGCGCTGAAATATTTGGAGATTTTTGGTGATGGTAATTACTATCTTGAAATTCAGGATCATGGAATAAGCGAGCAGAAAAATATTATTCCGCTTATCTGCCGTCTTTCAAAAGAGACGGGTATTCCTCTTGTTGCTACAAATGATGTGCATTATATTGAAAAAGAAGACGCTGAAATGCAGAATGTTCTGATGTGCATACAGATAAAAAAGACTATTTATGAGCCGAACAGTCTTAAATTTCCTACCGAGGAGTTTTATCTAAAAAGCGGACAGGAAATGAGCGAGCTTTTTAGAAATTTTCCCGAAGCAATTGTGAATACTTCGATAATAGCTGATAAATGCAATGTTGAGTTTGAATTCGGAGTAATAAAGCTGCCTAAATTTCATATTGACGGTGAAGACGATAATATAGCATTTTTCAGAAAGCTTTGCTATGACGGATTGAAAAAAAGATACGGTGAAAATTTTTCTGAAAATATAAAAAAACGAATGGATTATGAGCTTGATATCATAATCGGTATGGGATATGTGGATTACTATCTGATCGTATGGGATTTTGTCAAATACTCAAAGGACAATAATATTCCCGTCGGTCCGGGAAGAGGATCGGGGGCAGGAAGTATTTGTGCTTACTGTATAGAAATCACTGATATTGATCCTATAAAATATAATTTATTGTTTGAAAGGTTTTTAAATCCGGAAAGAGTTAGTATGCCGGATTTTGATATTGATTTCTGCATAGAGGGACGGCAGAAGGTCATTGATTATGTAGTTGAAAAGTACGGTAGTGATCGTGTGTCTCAAATTATTGCTTTTGATACGCTGAAAGCCAGAGCGGCTATTAAGGACACCGGAAGAACTATGGGACTGTCAGTAAAATTCAGAAATGACGTTTCTTCACTTGTTCCGAGAGATTTGAATATAACTATTGCTCAGGCACTGGAAAAAAGCAAAGAACTGAAAGAGCTTTACGATTCCAATTATTCTGCACATAAGCTTATTGATATGTCAATGAAAATTGAGGGTATGCCCAGAAACGATTCAATACATGCGGCAGGAGTGGTTATTTCGGGAGTTCCGGTTACTGATCTGGTACCGGTCAAAAAGAGCGGTGACGCTGTTGTAACTCAGTATACTATGACTGCGCTGGAAAGCTTGGGACTGCTTAAAATGGATTTTTTGGGACTTCGCAACTTAACTGTAATAAAACATTGCGTGGAAGAAATAAGAAAAAAAGTTCCTGAATTTGATATAAATAAAATTTCATTTGAAGACAGTGAAGTTTATCGCATGATGTCACAGGGAAAAACAACGGGTGTTTTCCAATTTGAAAGTGCAGGTATGAGGAGGGTTCTTTCTCAGCTGATACCTGAAAATCTTGAAGATCTGATAGCTGTAATATCTCTTTACCGTCCCGGACCTTCTGAATCTATTCCTAAATATATCAGCAACAAACATAATCCGGAAAATATAAAGTACAAGCACCCTATGCTGAAAAATATTCTTGATGTAACTTACGGCTGTATGGTATATCAGGAACAGGTAATGGAAATCTGCCGTACTCTTGCAGGGTATTCCTATGGACGTGCCGATCTTGTGCGTCGTGCAATGGCTAAGAAAAAGCACAGTGTGATGGAAAAAGAACGTCATAGCTTTGTTTACGGAGACAAGAATCCTGACGGTACGGTAAACTGTGTGGGTGCAGTTGCCAATGGAATAGATGAGAAGGACGCAAATGAAATATTTGATGAAATGAGCGGATTTGCGTCATATGCTTTCAATAAGTCTCATGCTGCCGCTTATGCTTATCTTGCATATCAGACAGCTTTTCTGAAATGTCATTATACTAAGGAGTATATGGCGGCACTTATGTCAAGTGTTTTGGATTATACTGATAAATTGATAGAATATGTTGACGAGTGCAGAAAAAATAATATAAAGGTACTGAAACCGGATATAAATAAAAGTTCTGCTTATTTTACTTCTGAAGAAAGCGGAATACGTTATGGACTTCTTGCAATAAAAACTCTGGGAATGGGTGTTATAAGCGGTATTCTTAAGGAACGTAACGAGAACGGGGAATTTAAAAATTTACAGGATTTTTGCAGTCGTTCCGCAGAAATAGGAGTCAGCAAGGTTTCTGTTGAATATTTGATTAAGTCCGGAGCATTTGACGGACTTGGTGCAAACCGACGTCAGATGATTAGCAATTATGAATTTCTTATGGATAGTGCAAGCAGCTTTTCAAAATCCAATCTTGAGGGACAGATGGGACTGTTTTCAGAGGAAAATAGTCCGACGGCGGTTGATGTTGAGTTTAAACCGGAAGAGGAATACCGTTATGCAGATCTGCTTTGTTTTGAAAAATTTGCAACAGGAATGTATATTTCCGGTCACCCTGCGGATCCGTATAAAACGGCATTGAAGCTTATGCATATACCGGACGCTTTGCATGTTCAGAGCAATTTGAAAGAAGGAGTATATTCAAAAAATCAGGTTATAAGTTTTTTTGGAGCAATGGACGATATAACTGTAAAATATACTTCAATGGGTAAAAAAATGGGATTTTTGACTTTACAGGATACTAGCGGCTCGGTTGAGTGTACTTTATTTCCTGAAACTTATGCAAAATATGAAAAGAAACTGGTTTATGGGAATGTTTTATATGTTGTAGGCAAAGTATCGTCAAAGAATTCTTACGGGTACTCTGTTATTGCTGATAGTATTTTTGATGAAAATGAATTTGACAATATATTAAGTTCGAAAAGGCTGTGTATTAAGGTTAAAAGCAGTCAGAAGGACATTATACGCTCAACGGCTGAAATAATCAGACAATACAGCGGAGAAAATGAGGTTTGTTTTTATCTGACAGATCTAAAAAAATATTTGAGATTAAAGGATTTTAATAAAATAAGTATTAAAGACGACGTTTTGGATAAACTATGTGAAATATTAAATGTAAATGATATAGGACTTATCAATTAAGCATACTTTACAATATTTCCGAAACTTTTCCTATTTTCAGCTGAAAACACTTGACAAAAATCTGAAATGTAGTAAAATAGTATATAGTGGATTTGCGTGAAATACAACGCTTGTCATTTATCGGTTTCAGACGGTAAACTGAGATCAATTGCCTGAAGGCGGATAGGAGTTATAATAATGATTAAAAAAATCGGTGTTTTAACAAGCGGCGGCGACGCCCCGGGAATGAATGCGGCAGTAAGAGCAGTTACAAGAGCGGCAATCAGAAAGGGCATGCAGGTTTATGGTATCCGCAGAGGATACAACGGTCTTATTAACGGCGATGTGTTTGAAATGAATGAACGCAGCGTATCGGACATTATTCAGAGAGGCGGTACAATGCTGTATACTGCAAGGTGTCCTGAATTCAGAACTGAAGAAGGCGTTGAAAAGGCAAGAGCAAAATGCGAAGAACTGGGTCTTGAGGGTATTGTTGTTATCGGCGGAGACGGTTCTTTCAGAGGTGCGGCAGATCTTTCTGCAAAGGGAATTCTTTGTGTAGGTCTTCCGGGTACAATTGACAACGATATTTCCTGTACGGAATACACTATAGGTTACGATACGGCAATGAATACTGTCGTAGAAATGGTTGACAAGCTCAGGGATACAACACAGTCACATGACAGATGCAGTGTTGTAGAGGTAATGGGCAGAGGAGCCGGATATATTGCGCTGAACGCTGGTATTGCCTGCGGTGCGACATATGTAATTACAAGCGAAATCCCTTATGATCTTGATAAGGTTGCAAAGAAAATGCTTGAATCAAGAAAAACAGGTAAACAGCACTTTATTATTGTTGTATCTGAAGGTGTTGGTCATTCTGATGAAATTGCAAGAACACTTCAGGATAAAACAGGTATTGAAGCAAGAACTACAATTCTCGGACACGTTCAAAGAGGCGGTGCTCCTACAGTAAGAGACAGAGTTGTAGCAAGTCAGATGGCTTACTATGCTGTTGAACTCCTTTCACAGGGAATAGGCAACAGAGTAGTTGGAATGCAAAACAGCAAAATTGTTGACTTTGACATTCAGGAAGCATTATCGATGAAAAAGCCTTTCGAGGAAGAGCTTTATCATATTGCCGGCGAAATTGCTTTTTAATAAGCAGTCAAACCGGAAAATCATACGAATATTGGCATCAGAGTAGAAAGCTGTGCGTGAAGTGTCCGGCAGACGGGGAGTTGCTGTCGGGACGAAGAGCCTTATAAAAGACTTGCGGTACAGTTTTCGCATCCCGCTGTATGCATAAAGGTAAACCTTTTCATAATGGCTCCTTTGTGCAAATCAGCACAAATTTAGGAGGTTTTTTATGAAAAGGTTTTTAGCAATTTTTAGTGATTCGGCAAAAGAATTAACGAATCTAAGGTGCATTGTCATGACGGGAATGTTGATAGCAGTACATGTACTGCTAAGTATATTTGTCATGATTCCTATAGGGGAGAATATAAAAATATCTTTTAGCTTTTTGGCATTGGCATCTATAGGAATGTTGTTTGGACCAATACCTGCGGCAATTGCAGGAGGTATTACAGACATATTAGGGTTTATGCTTGCAAATAAAACCGGAGGCGCATATCACCCGGGTTTTACTCTTGTACAAATTATGGCAGGCTTTATTTACGGAATTTGTTTATACAAAGCAGAAATAGGCAGATTTATGACAATAAGGTGTGCTATTTCAAAGATTCTTGTTGTTTTGATTTGTAATTTATGTCTGAATACATATTTTATATGCGCTTTATACGGAACAGGGAGTTTCTGGGCAATGTTTACATCACGAATTATAAAAAATGCAATACAGCTTCCGGTTGATGTTGTACTTCTTTCAATTGTTATGCCTATAATTCTTATGGCGTACAGGAAGGTTTTCGGCATAAAAAAAGCCGTATAATAAAAGAAATATAAAGTTTTATAAAATCACTTGTTATTTTAGCTTTTTTGAGTTATAATTATACAAGTGATTTTTTTATGAAAGGATTTGTTATTATGAAAATTAATGTCGGATTCATAGGTGCCGGAAATATGGGAACTGCCATAATGAAAGGTATTTTAAACAGCAGTTTGAATAATCAGATTCAGTTGTTTGCCGCTGATCAGGATTCGCTTAAAATTGAACCTTTAAAAAAATTCGGAGTAAATAAATGCGTTAACGGTTCTGAAGTCGTTTCGGCATGCAAATATGTTTTTCTGGCTGTTAAGCCTCAGGTAATAGAAGGAGTTCTTAATTCTATCGGTCAGAAAATAACAGATGATACCGTACTTATTTCAATTGCGGCAGGAATAAACAGCGATTTTGTAAAAAAAGCTACAGGAACAAACGTAAAAACGGTTATTGTTATGCCTAATACTCCGCTTTTGTTAAATGAGGGAGCTTCGGCGCTGGCAAAGGACAGCCAAGTGTCTCAGCAGGAATTTGATTTTGTATGCAGTATTTTTAAAGCATGCGGTAAAACTGCTGTTATTGATGAAAGCAAAATGAAAGAAATAATTGCTGTAAACGGAAGCAGTCCGGCATTTATATACCTTTATGCAAAGGGGTTTATTGATTATGCCGTTAAGGAAGGTATTGACGGAGAAGTTGCAAAGAAGCTTTTTGCACAAAGTCTTATAGGTTCGGCTAAAATGATTACTGATTCCGGTTATACTATAGATGAGCTTATAAAAATGGTTTCCTCCCCGGGCGGTACTACTCTTGCCGGATTGGAAGAGCTTAACAAGGGAAATTTGCTGAATACTGTAAATAATGCCTGTGAGGCATGTACAAAACGAGCATACGAATTATCAAAGTAGTATAAATTCAGATTGTCCGGCATATCCTTTTTAAAAAGGCTTGTTAGCTGAATTGAAAAGGAATGGTGTATATGAAAATATCGGACAAGACAAATCTTACAGGAACACAAAGAAGAAAGCTTAGTCTGGGACTGCTTTTATTGCTTATATCGGGAGGTATAGTTGCGGGGACGGTAATAGTATGCTCTGCGGATAGTCTGGATGCGGTAAGCAAAAGCGTTTTAACTCAGAATCTTCTTAAAACGTCTGAAGTGAAAACAATAATTCAAATTTATATTAACGCCTTTCTGCCTTTGGCAGCAGCTTTGACAATACAGTATATATGCGGCTTTTCTGCATTGGGACAACCGTTAACTATTGCAGGTATAATATACAGAGGCGTTTCAACAGGTGTTTCAGCGTCAGTTTTTTATCTTATGCTGGGCATAAAGGGCTTTCTAGCGATACTTATAATGCTGTTTCCGTTTGCGGCAGTAAGTTCAGTAATTTTAATACTGGGTGCCAGAGAATCAATAAAATTTTCTAATATGTTTATGAATTTTGCACTTAATAAAAATGTCGAAGAAGACAAGCGTTCCGGAATTAAGCTTTTTACTGTAAAATTTATCGTTCTTATTGCTTTAAGTCTGCTTGCGGCGGCGGCGGACAGTATAATTACATATTTTTTTACGGGGATACTTTTAAATCCCTGATATTTCAAGGAGTGTAAAAATTGTTTGGTAATAATAATACAGGAGTGGGGATTCCAAAAAATGCACCGAAAAAAAAGGGGATACTTAGATTTTTTGAGATTTTTTTCAGAAAGTTCTGGAAGCTGATCGAAGTTAATATTTTATATTCACTTTTTTTCATACCGGTAGTATTGGCATTATACGCTGTTATACGTGTTTCAAGCGCTACTGTAACTACTCTTATGCTGGCGGTTTGTTTAATTGCTTTTGTACTTACAATAGGTCCTGCAACTTCGGGAATGTTCAAGATACTCAGAAATTTTACTGTAGAAAAGCATGCGTTTATTTTAACTGATTTTAAAAAGTCGTTTACTGAAAATTATAAGAAGTCATTGGCAATGGGAGTAATAGATATATTATTTTTTGCAATTATCAGTACGGCAATGTATGTGTATGTAAAAATGGCAAGGGAAACAGGAAATAACCTGTTATTGATTTTATTTGTAATTTGCGCAAGTATGGCGCTCATTGCGGTAATGATGAATTTCTATACTTTTTTGATGATCATATCGACTGATGTTTCCTTTAAAAATATTTTGAAAAATTCCTTAGTACTTTCACTGGTTGCGTTAAAGAAAAATCTTTTGACATTGCTTATTACACTTCTTATTACAGGCGTGTTTATTGTGGCGATCATCTGGAATCTGAGTTTTATTTTACTTTTGCCGTTTGTACCGGCAGCGATAATATGCTTTATAATATGCTTTAATTCTTATCCTGTTGTTCAGAAATATGTTATTAACCCTTATTATGAACAAAGAGGAGAAGTAAATCCTGAAATAGGTACAGCGGATACTGATGATGAAGAAGTGATTTTTGAAGATAAGGGCGGCAGTGAAAAACCTGTTGAAAAAAGCAGAAAGAAAAAAAGAAAAACTATTTCATAAAAAACTCTTTACAAATCAGGCAAAGTGTGGTATAATATTAAATATGCTTTGTACTTGGATTAAGGATTAAGCCCAACTGGGAATTTGCCTGCCTTTTTCTAAGTTATCAGCATAAATATTTAAAGAGGTGAAAAATATGCTTTTAAAAGAAGAAAAAACAGCGGTTATTGAAGCTAATAAGACTCATGAGAATGATACAGGTTCTCCTGAAGTACAGATCGCTATTCTTACAAGAAGAATCAACGATCTGACAGAACATCTTAAGGTTCACAAGAAAGACCATCACTCAAGAAGAGGTCTTTTGAAAATGGTAGGTCACAGAAGAAATCTTCTCAACTACCTTAAGAAGAAGGACATTAACAGATATCGTGCAATTATTGAAAAGCTTGGTATCCGTAAGTAAGTTTTATAAAAGGCAGTCGGGAGGAATCCTTTCTGCCTTTTAAGCTATTCAAAGAATAAAAAAATAGGTGCAGTAGTGGTAATTTTAGCATTAAATCGTGACTCTCATTTTGGGGATTCAGGATTTATTGCTAAAGCTGCTACTGAAAACGGAGGCAGTTTATTTATGTTTGAAAATTACAAAACTTTTAAAACACAGTTTGCAGGCAGAGAATTGATTGTTGAAACCGGAAAGACATGCGAGTTGTCAAATGGCTCATGCTGGGTACATTACGGTGAAACAGTAGTTATGGCAAATGTTACAGCAAGCCCAAAACCAAGAGAAGGTGTTGATTTCTTCCCTCTATCAGTGGATTATGAGGAAAGACTATATTCAGTAGGTAAAATTCCGGGATCATTTACTAAGAGAGAGGGCAAGCCGTCTGAAAAGGCTATCCTTACTTCAAGAATGGTGGACAGACCTATTCGTCCGCTTTTCCCTAAAGATATGAGAAATGATGTATCAGTAGTAATGACTGTTCTTGCAGTTGATCCTGATTGTTCCCCTGAAATTACGGGTATGATCGCTACGGCAATCGCTATTTCAATTTCTGATATTCCGTGGAATGGTCCTATTGCCGGAATCAGTGTGGGACTTGTTGACGGTGAAATCGTTCTTAATCCAAATCTGGAGCAGAGAGCTAAAACCGATCTTAATCTTACTGTTGCAGGTTCTGCTGAAAAAATCGTTATGATTGAAGCGGGCGCTAATCAGGTTGAAGACGATATAATGCTTGATGCAATTTTAAAGGGTCATGAGGAAATCAAAAAAATAGTTGCATTTATCAGTGACATTCAGGCACAAATCGGAAAGAAGAAATTTGAATTTGAGTCACAGGAAGTCGATCACGATATGTTTGACTCAATTGAAGAATTTGCGTCTGAAAGAGTAAAATTTGCTCTTGATACAAATGATAAAAATATTCGTGAAGAAAGACTTCAGCCTATTAAGGACGATATTCATGAAAAATTTGATGAGGTTTATCCTGAACAGACTGCAATGATTGATGAATGTATTTATAAGCTTCAGAAGAAAATCGTAAGAAACTGGCTTTATGAAGGCAAGCGTGTGGACGGAAGAGGTATTGATGAGATCAGACCATTGGCTGCTGAAGTAGGCGTACTGCCGAGAGTTCACGGTTCCGGACTGTTTACAAGAGGACAAACTCAGGTTCTTACAATTGCTACATTAGGACCAATAAGTGAAGCACAGAGAATTGACGGTCTTGATGAAGAAGAGTCTAAGAGATATATGCATCACTATAATTTTCCTTCATATTCTGTAGGCGAAACAAAGCCGAGCAGAGGTCCTGGCAGACGTGAAATTGGTCACGGAGCTTTGGCTGAGAGAGCGTTAGAGCCTGTAATTCCGTCTGTTGAGGAATTCCCTTATGCACTGAGACTTGTATCAGAAGTACTTTCTTCAAACGGTTCAACATCACAGGGTTCAATTTGCGGCTCTACATTGGCTCTTATGGACGCAGGCGTACCGATCAAAGCACCGGTTGCAGGTATTTCATGCGGACTTATTACAAAGCCTGACAGTGATGAATTTATGACAATGGTTGATATTCAGGGACTTGAAGATTTCTTCGGCGATATGGACTTTAAGGTTGGCGGTACACATAAAGGTATAACTGCGATTCAGGTTGACATCAAAGTTGATGGTCTTACTCCTGCGATTATCAAGGAAGCTTTTGAAAAGACAAGAAAAGCAAGACTTTATATTCTTGATGAAATTATGTTGAAAGCTATTCCTCAGCCTAGAGAAACTGTAAATAAGTATGCTCCAAAAATGCTTCAGACAAAGATTGATGTTGAAAAGATAAGAGATGTAATCGGTCAGGGCGGAAAGGTTATTCAGAAAATTACTGCTGAATGTGATGTAAAGATTGATATTAATGAGGACGGAAGTGTATTTGTTTCCGGAGTTGATCTTGATAAGTGTAATAAAGCACTGTCAATTGTTCATACAATCGCTGCCGGACCGGAAGTAGGTTCTATTTACAAGGGTAAGGTTGTACGAATTATGTCATTCGGTGCATTTGTTGAAATTGCTCCGGGTAAGGACGGTCTGGTTCACATTTCAAAGCTTGATAAGGCAAGAGTTGAAAAGGTCGAGGACGTTGTTTCGATCGGTGATGAAATTGTTGTTAAGGTTGTTGAAATTGACAAGCAAGGCAGAATAAATCTTTCCAGAAAAGACGCTCTTGCTGATCTTGAATCTAAGAAAAATCAATAATACAGAAATTTACTCCTCTGCGTTTTGCAGGGGAGTTTTTTAATAAAATTTTATTTATACCTATTGACATTCACGTTACGTTATAGTGTATACTCATAATCAAGGAGGCGGAAATATGAAAATGCATATTAGAGAATTTGCAAAGTTAACGGGAGTCAGTGTGCGCACACTGCACTATTATGATGAAATAGGCTTGCTTAATCCATCTTTTGTTGACGAACAAAATGGTTATCGTTCTTATGATGAACGTTCTCTGGAGCGAATGCAGGAGATTTTATTTTACCGTGAGCTTGATTTTCCTTTAAAAAGTATTGCAGAAATTCTGTCTTCTCCAAATTATAATAAACGGAAAGCACTGATAGAGCAGAAGAGACTTCTGACATTGAAAAAAGAGCGTTTGGAACGACTGATCATTGCTCTTGATAGTGCGGTGAAAGGAGAAATTGTTGTGAATCCTAATTTATTTGACAACAGTGAATTTGAAAAGGCTCGTGAAAAATATGCACAGGAAGCTAAAGAAAAGTGGGGAAATACAAATTCATACAAGGAATATACAGAAAAGACTGCATCTTATACAAAGTCAAAATGGGATATGATAAACTCTGATATGAAAGATATCATTTTAGAGTTTGCAGATTGTATGAAAAATGGTGTAAATCCATCTGACAGTTCAGTACAAGCAATTGTAAAGAAGTGGCAGGAGTTTATCACTGAGAATTACTATCTCTGCAATAATGAAATTCTTTACGGATTAGGTGAAATGTATACAAAAGATGAACGTTTCAGAATTAATATTGACAATTACGGAAATGGTACTGCTGAATTTATGTCAGAAGCCATAAAGGTGTATTGCAATTGTTAATTAAAACTGACCGGAAATATATTTATAGGAATACCGTGTATCGAATTACACGGTATTTTTGTATATTATAATAATTGTAATATTGTTCGCTTTATGCTATAATAATTTTAATTGAGTATTGGAGGCGGTTATATGGATAATACTAAAACATTACATCTTAATTTGAGTATGTCACCCAGAGCGATAGACGAATTGAAACAGTACAGTAATGTAAAATACAATTCAAAATATGAACTGCCTTTAATAATGTTTCCGGACAATAAGACCTTTGAGATTACCGCCGCTGTTATTGACGGTAAGACAGTATGTCTGGGATTTATTTTTGACGGCAAAAATATTGTACTTTCAGGAAGCTTGGAGCACAATAATTTTTTCTGTACATCTGTGACAGATAAAACCATAACTGACGGAAGAAAACTGAATCTTGTATTTTTACAGGAAAAAAGTGAAGATTTTACATATATAAATGAAGAAATCAATCAGCGGTTTGCGATGTGGTACGATTATATTGAATCAATGCAGAAAAAGGCTGAACAAAATTCATATAAATTTACATGCGACAGCGCTGAAGTGAAAAACGAAAAAATAATTATTATTACAAGTAATTTGAAACCTAGTGCAGTTATACGTAATCTTAGCGTTGGTTTTTTAGATGAAAAAAATCAGCCTTCATGGGGATTCGGTAAGGTTGAACGGTATGAAAGCCAAGTTTTATTCATACAGCCGTTCGGCAGTGAGCTTTCAAAAATTATGTCCCGTTTGACTGCCGGAACACATTTGATTATATATGATGGGGCAGTTGATATTACATGTAAAAGAATGAAGTCCGGACTGGACAAGCTCTGTAAAGGCGAAGCTGTAAACCGCCGTCTGCCGGAATTTTTGTTTGATCCTAAAAAAGCTAATCGTGAAATCGGAGAAAATGTAACCTTAACTGTGGAAAATCTCCTTACAAAAACAATGAATCCTGAACAGATAAGCGCTGTTGAAGGGGCGCTTAATGCAGAAGATTTATATTTGATACAAGGTCCTCCCGGAACAGGAAAAACTACCGTTATAGCTGAAATCTGCTATCAGAATGCTGTTAGAGGACTGAAAACGCTTATTGTATCACAGTCTAATCTTGCGGTTGATAATGCTATTTCAAGGGTAATGAATCATGCAGATATAAGAGTACTGCGAAAGGGTGACGCTTTAAGGGTTGAAGAAGAAGGACTTCCGTTTGTAGAGGATAATGTTGTCAGGACATGGATTTCACAGATATCAGAAGCTACTAAGAAAATGGATAAGAATTTAACAGGTCGTCTGACGTTTTTAAAAGAATCGAAGGAACGCTTTCCTGAATTGCTGGAGCTTGCGGAAAATATTAAAGAGTTAGAGAAAAATAAGAATTTTCATGAATCACAGCTTTACTTTTTTCAGAATGTATTAGAGGACGCCAAAAAGCAGAGAGCAGAATTTTTTGAGCTTATAACCGACGCTTATGAAAATGACGATCTGGAAAAAGCAAATAAAGCAAGGGATTGTTATCCTCCTGATTTTAAATTGCCTAACAGTATTTATAATGATTTAGAAGATAAATATATGGATATTAAAGCGGATTTGGATATGATTCGTGAGTATGAAGCTGATATGAAATTTTATAATGAATATACTGAAAAATTCGTTTCTCAGTTCCGTTATATAACAGAGACGGTCAGCAGCAGAATAATTGAACGTACTGCCTATGAGGGGGTTTTTTATTATGCCGACAGAGAAATGGTTCAGTCTCTTTATGAAGAAGGTGAAAGAATACTTGATTCTGAACCTTACGGAATAAAAAGACTTATATTCGGTCATAAATGGAATCAGGTTGCTGCGATTTATTATAGACGTGCTGAAAATCTAATAATGAGCATTCAGCTTAAAACAATAAGAATATGTGAAAAAATTTACAATATAAGAACCGATAGGGAATTTACAGATAATGTTGAGTCCTTTCACTTTTGCCTTGATGCATTGGGAGAGGATTATGACGCTCAATACTACAGCTTTAAAGGTAAGTATGAAAAGATATATAATGATTGTATGAACGCTGTTAGAGATTATAAATATTCGGTTGAGTATTTTAAAGAACATGTAAAGGATGATTTTTATTCTGCCGCATTAAAGAACTTTGATTTTGAGAAAATTAATCTTGACGAACTTGAATATAATGTAAACAGATATTACAGTATTAGATATAACCGATATAAAAAATGGAAGAAGCTGCTTGATGAATGGAGAAACAGGATTTCAGACGAAAGCTCAAATAACTACAGCGAATTGAAAAAACTTTACATTGAAAATGCAAACGTTATAGGAATTACGTGTATACAAAGCGGTACAAAGGACTTTAATGAAAATTATCCGTCTTTTGACGTGGTGATAATTGACGAAGCAAGTAAAAGTACTCCTCCTGATATTATACTCCCTATGCTTAAAGGCAGGAAAATTATTTTAGTTGGAGACCATAAACAGCTTCCGCCGTTTATTGACCAGAATGCATACGATGAAATTGAAGAAGATGATGATCAGCTGAAAAAGCTTATTAAAGTAAGTTTGTTTGAAGAACTCTATGAAAAGTCCGGAACAGATATGAGAACTATGCTTTTCAGGCAATATCGTATGCATAAGGATATTGCGGCGCTGATAAATCAGTTTTATGTAAATACAGACGCTGGAAGACTGGAATCGCCTGCGTCTGAATTTAAACGGCATTGCTGTCAGGGACGTGGGATCAATGCTGACAATCATGTGATTTGGTATGACGTGCCTAATATAGAAAAGTATTATGAAAAGAAAAATAATAAAAGTTATTCTAATGAGTTTGAAGCTGAATGCATTAAAAAAATCCTATGTTTATTAGAAAAGAATCTGACCGATAACAATTCACATAAAAGTATAGGTATTATTACCTTTTATGATGCTCAAGTCAAGCTTATTGAGGAAAAACTGATTAATAACGGTTATTATAAGCGATTCGGACATATAACTTTGAGAATTGGTTCAGTGGACCGTTTTCAGGGTATGGAAGAAGATATAATTTTAATAAGCTTTGCTAGAAATAATAATGAGCACGCCATAGGTTTTGCCAGAGACAGTCGCAGAATTAATGTGGCTTTGTCAAGAGCTAAGGAACTTTTAATTATTGTAGGAAGTTCGGATAACTTTATTAAATCAGGTAATAATGAAACATCTAAAATGTTTGAAACTGTTTATAATATAATTAAAAAGCTGGACGGACTGAAAAACGCTGAAGATCTGCCTGAATTATATGTTAATTCTGATAGTAATGATAATAATTTCGAAACATCGGCATATGAATCTTCAATTTATCAGAATTATAATGATGAAACAGAATACGGTAATAATGAAAATAACATAAATATTCTGGATTATTTTATACTTAAAGCAGCTTTGGAATTTAAAAACGAGTATCTTTCCGTTAAAAATATTTCTAATGTTTTGGGAATAGCTCCAGTGTTTATAAAAAACAGAGTTCAGTATCTGAAGAAAGAGAATCTTATAGAATACCGGAATCAATTGATACAGATAAAACCACATGGTGAGGAAGCATTAAATTGTACAGTTGAAATTTATAAACAATAGTAAAAAGGTATTATGCGGATAAGCAAGCGGACAGTTTGTCCGCTTTTTTGTTTCAAATTTCTGCTGTGAAAAATCATACTGTTTATGAAACAGATTCAGTGAACCGTTTCCAAGAATTTAAAGATATTTGCCGCCTGAGAGGTGCAGGATATTGTCTTTGGATATAAATTTATAAAAGTTTTATTTTTGCTCGTTGACTTTTTTATTTATTTGGTATATAATATAAATTGGTATTGTGTAATGTCATGTGAAATGTATGTATATGCATTGTGCGGATAAATCTTAGATGTTATGATATTCATTATGGCGAAGAATAATATATAATAGATAGAACATATATAACAAGGGAGAAACAGCGTAAAATGACAAAGTATGATTATCTTTCAAAACTTAAAGCTTATCTTCATCCGCTTCCGGCAAAGGAGCGTAATGCAGCTCTGAGGTATTATGATAAATATTTTACTGACGCCGGACCCGAAAACGAATATAATGTTATTAAAAATCTTGGAAGTCCCAAAGAACTGGCAGAAAAAATTTTAAAGAATAAGAATACTATTTCAGGTATGCTTAATCAGACAAGGTCAAATGTAAAAAAAGCTAAAGGGAAAATGACTAAATCTCAGAGGAGAACAGCTTTATTAATGACAATACTGCTATTTCCTGTGTGGGGAGGAGTCACGCTGATCATTGCGTTAGCAGCTGCTGCACTCTTTATAGCTGCCGCCGGAATACTTCTGCTTATGGCAGTTGCAGGAATTGTTTTATTTTGTATGAGCATACCTTACATAAGCAATAATACTTCAGTGGGTTTATTTTTTATGGGAACCGGAATGGTGATGGCTAGTGCGGCTGTACTTTTATTTGTTCCGGTTATGAATTTGGTTTTTTATATTTTCAAATTAACTGTTAAAAGTCTTATTTTATTATTTAATAAATTAATTGGCAGAAAGGCGGTTAAGGTATGAAAATAAAAAAGAAATTAAAAGTAATAATTCCCTCCGCTGTTTTAGTTGTTGGCATTGTTCTTGCTGTTATGGGACTTGCTATGGGAGCAAAGGGAGATTATGTGAAATCCTTGGAACTGACTGATTTTGAAGCAAATGTTCCTTCTTCCGGAGTCTTTAATCTTGATATAAATGTTTCTTTGGCTGATATAAATATAGTTTGTACTAATGATGTTGAGGAATTTAATATTAAGGCGGACAATATTTCAAAGCAATTTCTGGATTATTCTACTACTAATAATACTTTTAAACTCAGATATGAGACTAAAAAATGGTATCAGACAACATTTATACCCGGCTTTCTTCATAAGCAAGGGAAAATAAATATTTATATACCCGCTTCGCTTAACTTTAAAGATGTTCAGATAAACAGCAGATACGGTTCATCTGAATTAAGCTATATTACGGCAGAAAGAATATTTATAGACTGCGGAACAGGCAGCAGTAATATTACTAATCTTACCTGTGATTATGTTAAAATCGACAATAAGGGGGGAGGCATAAGCTGTATGAATGTTGACGCTGCTGCAGCTGATTTGACGTTGAGATCCGGAGATGCAGAGTTTTGTAATTTTGTAAGTGAATCAGTGAAGATAGAAAACAAATTTTGTGACCTGACGCTTTCGGGTATTATTAAAGGCAATTGCAGCATAGTGTGCAGTATGGGCGATGTTAACGCTACCTTATACGGTAACGAATCTGATTATAATTTTAATGTTCTCAAAGGCAATGTTAGTGTTAATAATATAGAAAATCCTCAAAATAAAGACGGAAAATATTATTTTAAAACAGATTGCAGTATGGGAGAAATTAATTTTATTATTGAATAAAAATAATTTATTCTTTAAAAAAAAACAAAATCATAAAAAAATATACTATTTTTTTAAAATAGCTATTGACAAAAATCAATTTTTATGGTTTAATATTATATAGAGGTGATATTGTGAAGATACAAGAAAATTTAAAACGTGGTATGACTGAATTGCTTATTCTCCATCTGTTAAAAGAAGATGACATGTATGGATATCAGTTGACTCAAGAACTTGAAAAGCGCAGCGAAGGTCTGTTTATTTTGAAGGAAGGCACGATGTACCCAAGTCTTTATCGTTTGATTGATAAAGGAATGATTTCTGACAGAAAAGAATTAATTGGTAAACGTCGTGTTAGAGTTTATTACCACATTGAGCAAGCTGGTATTGAATATCTTGATGCTATTTATGGAGAATATCTGTCTATTACAGAGGGTATTCATAAAATATTAAATTATACTGGTGAATGATTTATTTGGAGTATTCAATTGAATAAATCTGCTCAAAAGATAATCCCCTGAATATGTATTCAGGGGATTATTTCTTTTTATATAAAGAACCTGCACAAAAATTTATGTAAGTACAGGTTCTTTTTTATTTAATAAGCTTTGCCCCAGTATACCATACATTTAGCAGGCTTTCCGCAGCAAATGCATTTGTCAGAGAGGTTTTCCTGTTCAAAAGGAATACAGCGTGAACCAACGCCGGTTTTTTCCTTAACAGCGTCTTCGCAAGCTTCGTCTCCGCACCACATTGCTTTGATAAAGCCGTCTCCGTTTTGTTCAAGAGCGCTAATAATTTCTTCAATGGTAGTGCATGAGTAGGTTTTCTTTTTTCTGTTTTCAAGAGCCTTTTGATACATTCCGTCGTGAACTTCCTGAAGCTTATCGGAAACTACTTTACAGAATATATCAGACAGATTTTCAATGGAGACAATTGTCTTTTCACGATTATGGCGTGTTACAATAACACACTGGTTATTTTCAATGTCCTTAGGGCCTATTTCAATTCTGACAGGTACCCCTTTCATTTCATACTCTGCAAATTTCCAGCCCGGTGAATTATCGCTGTCGTCAAGCTTTGCACGTATACCGCAAGCTTTAAGACTTTCCAGAAGCTCATTAGCCTTTTCAAGTACTCCTTCTTTGTGCTGAGCTATCGGAACAATAACTGCCTGTATAGGAGCTATGGCAGGAGGAAGTACAAGTCCGCTGTCGTCGCCGTGAGTCATTATTATTGCACCTATAAGACGTGTAGTAACGCCCCAGCTTGTCTGGTGAGGAAATACTTTTTTATTTTCTTTATCAGTGTATTCAATATCAAAAGCTTTTGCAAAACCGTCTCCAAAATAATGCGACGTACCTGCCTGAAGAGCTTTACCGTCATGCATAAGAGCTTCAATTGCATAAGTTGAAACAGCACCTGCAAATTTGTCGCTTTCAGTTTTCTTACCTTTAACTACAGGCATTGCAAGACTTTTTTCACAGAAGTCTGCATACACATTAAGCATTCTTTCTGTTTCTTCAATAGCTTCTTTTGCCGTAGCATGAATGGTGTGTCCTTCCTGCCATAAAAACTCTCTTGAACGAAGGAAAGGACGTGTTGTCTTTTCCCATCTTACAACGCTTACCCATTGATTATATAATTTCGGCAGATCACGGTAAGAGTGAATAATGTGTGAATAATGTTCACAGAAAAGTGTTTCAGAAGTAGGACGAACGCAAAGTCTGTCTTCAAGCTTTTCACTTCCGCCGTATGTGACCCATGCAACTTCAGGTGCAAATCCTTCTACATGATCTTTTTCCTTCTGTAAAAGACTTTCGGGAATGAACATAGGCATGCACACATTTTCATGACCGGTTTCTTTAAACATTCCATCAAGTATTTTCTGAATATTTTCCCAGATTGCATAAGCATATGGTCTGATGACCATACAGCCTTTAACGCTGGTATATTCAATAAGCTCAGCTTTTTTTACAATATCGGTGTACCATTTTGCAAAATCCTCATCCATAGGAGTAATTGCTTCAACCATTTTTGAATTATTCTTTGCCATTTTCAATATCTCCGTTTTCATTATTTTTTTCAACAGTGTCTTTTTTTTCAGGTATATCATAAATACTTTTAACTTTATATATATTATCATCCACCCTTTCGGGTTTTGGTTTAATGATTCTGGAAATAAGTTTATCAATTTTTGAAGCAAGCTTCGGTGTTACTACTGCTAGTATAAAGATTAGCAGCAATATAAGAAAAAACATTGCGCAGAATTTAATCAAATAAGTAATGGTTTCACTCATGTAATTCACCCCTTTATATCATTACTTCTTTATATTATATCATATTTTCAATAAATTTCAAGATTTTCGGAAATAATAGTCAAAAATTATTGATAAAAAAGCAGCTTAGTTAATCTGAGCTGCTTTAATTTTTTGTTTATTCTTCGTACAAACCGCCTTTGTTATAAAAGTTTTCTGCTATTACTATACAGTTTCCGCCTTTGAATTCAAGATTTTCTTCAACGCAGCTTAACCGTACTTTTTTTGCTGTTTCTTCACCGCAGTAGTTTATAAGGTGTTTTTTAAAATATTCGAACATCCAGTCATTCATATTGAAACCATGGAGTATTGTACTTCTTGTAAAAAATGCAGTTGAAATATTATTAATAAGTACTGCCAGGCATCCAAGTATTCCGTCTAAAACTTCAAGCATTTTTGCATCACCTTTAGCGGCTGCCGCACATAGGGTTTTGTAATATATTTTGTTTGCATCACCGTTTGTTATTTCCCAGAGAATCGGAGTATTTTCCTTTGAATAAATTTCACGGTATTTGTTAATTATTGCATCGTATGTCAGTTCAGCCTTGACGGAGCCGTCAGGATATCCGTCAATTTTTCTTCCGCCCGGATTAACGATCATATTTTCAACATGATTGGTATAATAAACATTCTCATTCATTATTTCATTTTCAAGGAGTATAGAGAGATTTACATGTTTTCCAAGCTGAATGAAAGCATAGTTACCCTTGCGATCTTTAACATCCTGCATTTGGTTTGCCAGTGCAAGAACGCTTGAAAGATTAGCGCAGATAACATCGAAGCCAAGTTTATCTGATAATACTTCAGTAACCGGAGTATAATCGAGTTTTCCGTCTTTAAAATATACTTTCATTTTACTGCACATATCTGTTTGTATTCCAAGTCCAAGACCAATAATTTGAGAAGAGTCAAGACAGCTGTTCTGCATAATATTTTTGCATGCTGCAGTTATATATTCAAGAATATCTTCAGCAGTCATATTCTCAGTAATTTTAGTGTTGGTTTTATCCATGATTTTACCGTTCAGATTTGTTAGACCTACACAGATCAATTCATCACTTATGGAAGCTCCGAATGCAAACTTAAAATTTTCGTTGATATCGATCAGAATCTTTCGTCTGCCCTTCTGAAGATTTTCCAATGAAACAGGCGCTTCGCCGACTTCGTAAAGTACGCCTTCATTGATCATTTCATTTGTTATTATCGTAACTGCTGCTCTTGTGATTTTCATAGAACTTGCAATATCGACTCTGGAAATAGGACCCGATTCTCTGATAACTCTTAAAATTTGCATTCGGTTTCTTTTTTTCAAATCCAGTTTACTGATACCTTGTAATTCCATTTAATTTACCACCTTTTTTCTTATTTTTTATATTTCACAGCTGATATAATTATGAGAGGACAAATTATATAACAGCTTATTTTGAAATCAAATCAGAAATCCACACAGCTAAACGTAAAGCCGTAGGTATAATGTAAATAAATATAAAAGTTCCTGTAAAGCAAATAATACAAAATAATGAAGACAATTTGCATAATATTTGCCTTGGTCTTGAAAGACGAGACAGTTTAAGTTTCCACACTATAATAGTTACAATTCCTGCTATAAGCATTATAAGACTGATAACCATTCCAGGCGGCATAAATGAAAGCTTAATACTGTTTTTTCCCGGCTGCAGCTTAACTGCGCAAAAACTGTCGTTTACTTTATAAAGAGTTGTTTTTTTGCCGTTTATATAAGCAGTAAGACCTTTGTCATAGGGAATAGCCATATATAAATAGCTTTCATGTTCAGCATTAAGATTTGCGGTAATAAATCTGCCATGGGAATAAAAATCGCATCCCTGTAATTTATCTGTGTAATACTTAAACGTTTCAGTTTCAATGCCGAAAACGCCGAATGATTTAACAGCAATATCTTTTGTCATTATAATTATTATTTCGACACTTTCATTATTAAATTCTCCAAGCTTTAAAATACCGTTATTTTTTTGCGAAGGGTAACTTGATGTGATACAGTTACCGTTTACGTAAACCTTAACAGATTCATAATAATTTTCGGAAATGTTGTTGCTGAGCCTGTCAAATACGTCAAAATACAGTATTTGATTTTCTTTTATATTAAGTGAGTATCTTATCTGACAAAGAGCTTTATCAGGTTCGGCAGCTGTTATTATATATTTTCCGTTTTTGTATTTAACGGTACCGTCAGCTATATATGAGCTGTTATATTTATGCAGCATTTCATCACTGCCGAGAAGTCTTTCTGCAAGCTCGCTCTGGACGGAAAATCTGTCGTCAAAATCCAGATCACTCATTTTTTCAGGAGCCGTATTGCTAAGAATTCCTATAGGACAGCATATCTTGTTTTCAGCTATTTTAAGCTTACTGTCGGTTTTAATAATGCTTTGGCAGGAGTTAAAACCAAAATATTCTCCTATGGAATACTTTATGGAAAGTAAAGCGTCTGTAAGAATTGTTCCTCCGTTTGAACCCACTTCCATCCAATATGATGAATAGCCAAGTTTTTTCATAGCATACATGTACTGTTCTGAAGTAAGGGAAGTATAATGAGATATGGAATTATAACCCAGTCCGCCTATCATATTTACATGGAGATACTTTTTTTCGGTTTTTGTTCTGTAATATGGTTCTTGAGCGGTTTTATTTTCTAGACTTGCGCTGCTTGTAAAAATTTCACCGTCGTTTACGGCATATCCGATATTAACTGATGCGCTTATTGAAAATTCAGTTATAAATACGCCGGATATAATCAGACAAAACATTTTATAACTCAGAAGCTTTTGCCGTACTGTAATTATGCTTATAATATAAATCAAGCATGCAAAAACAGCAAGAGTCATAAGGATTTTCAGAGAATCTTTACTGATATGCAATATATTAACATAGCTTGTCAGCGTATTTTTTTTAGTTTTTACAGTGTATACGCTGACGGCAAAAAAGCTTAATACAAGAATAATCAGAATAACGGCGAAACCGTATGATGTTTTACCGTATTCGCCGATCGACTCAAAGTAATGGGCAGACAGAGTAAGCAATGTTAAAATAATTATAAATCCATATCTAAGCGGAAAGCATTGATAGCTTCCTGTATGCCACATCTTATTTATTGGATCCAGAAACACAGGAGCCGTCATAAACGCCAGTAAAATAAGATTATATTGTACGCTTTTTTTTCTGGTAATTTTATTTTTAATAAAAAAAGGAATTACAGCGGCACACAAAGCGGTACACATTATAACAGACAGCTTATTTCCTGTATTTTTAAACATATTATCATACATAATTCCTGAAATAGTATTGCCGCCTCTTGCAGATTCTGAAATCTGAAGGAATGAACACAGCCATACCGGAGCAGTGATCAGCAGAGAAATGAAGCTTGAGGATATAAAAGAAAACGCAGCTTTTTTACGCTGATTTGATCTGCATCTGATATAAATAAACAGCGGAACTGAAATCATAATGTAAATAACGATCATAAAAGATAAGTAATAATTGATCGCTACCATAAGAGAAAGAACTGCACAGTACATTGCTGATTTGTTTTGTGTGCACATCTTTTCAATTGACATAACGAGCAGAGGAAAAAGGTATATTATATCAAGCCATACCAAGGTTTGATAATACATTATGCCATAACCGCAGAGAGCGTACATGACGCTTAGTATAACAACGTAACCGGTTTTAAGTTTTTTATGTGAATATTTAAAATAAATTGCTGCTGTTATAGAAGATACTGTAAGCTTGACAGCAAACAATATATTTACAAAATAAATCAAGTGAGATTTTTCAATAAATATTACCAGCAGATAAAACGGACTGGCTATAAAAAAGAGAAACACGCCCCAGAAATTCATTCCTCCGGCATTTCCCGTACTGTAAAAAATACTGCTTTTACCTTCAAGAATATCTTTTAAATCCATCAATAAAGGTATGGTCTGCTGGTTCATGTCGCACCATGATACAGTTTTATTTCCAAATGGAAAAATCCCGAAAAACATAAAGAAAAAACCTATTAAACATAAAGTTATAACAGGCGGTAATAAAATACCATAATATTTTTTTGTTGTCATCCTAAATTCTCTGATCTCTTTTTTAAAATTTTTTTCTTATTCCATTATAACTTATAATTATAAGAAAATCAAGTATTTTTTATCATATTTTTCAAAAAAACAATACTATTAATATTTTTTTGTATAATATGTTTATAAATTGATTTCTGACCGATATAATAAATACCGGTCAGAAATTATTTTCATATTAATATATTCAGCATAATATTGGCTGGATTTGTTTTTGATTAAGAGCATTAATTATTGTTTCTTCAAGTCTTGAAAAATCACAAACTGCCGAGGTTGGCTTTTTATGATAGTCGTCCTGATAAACGGGAACAAAATAATAATTTTTCATATTCATCAGATGTCCTATATTTTTCATTGAACCGGCTAATGAATCGTTTGATGCAAGTGCAATAACTACCGGTTTGCCGTTTCTGATATGAGATTTTACTGCCATTGTAACAGGTGTATCTGTAATACTCATGGCAAGCTTTGCACATGTATTACCGGTGCATGGACAAACAACTATAATATCAGTCATTTTTTGGGGACCGATAGGTTCTGCGCCGTCAATTGTATTAATAACTTTTCGTCCGCAGATATTTTCGAGTTTTTTTATGTTATTTACAGCTTCTCCGAATCTTGAATCAATTGAAGAAGCGTTATAAGACATAACAGGGATAAGCTCTGCACCGGCTTTTCTTAGTTTTTCAGCTTCTGCAAATGCTTTTTCAAATGTACAGAATGAACCTGTTACTGCAAAACCGATTTTAACATTTGAAAGGTCAGTCATCCGTGTATCTCCTCTCCTTCAGGATGTTAAGGATAGTACAGGCGATTATTTCTCCGGAGGTAACAGGCGCAATTTTTCCGGGCAGTGATAACGCCCAAACGACTTTCAGTCCAAGCTTTCCGGCAGTATCAAAATCAACGCCTCCCGGTTTTGAAGCAAGATCTATTATAAGGGCATCATTTTTTATTTGGTTCAGGCATTTTTCGTTTAGTATTACAGCCGGAACAGTATTGAAAATCAAGTCATATTCTCCGATAATATTTTCAAGAGCCGATGTATGAACGGCTTTGCAGCCGTAAATTTCAGCCCATGACAAATCAGAATATTTTCTTGCTGTAACTGTGATATCAGCGCCTAATCCGTTTAGTATCTTTATAAGTACTTTTGAAATTCTTCCGAAACCGGTTATCAGTACCTTTTGACCATATATAGTAGAAGCCATTTCTTCCATAGCAATCTGAACAGCGCCTTCTGCTGTAGGAACTGCATTCAGGACATTAAGCTCTTCTCTTTCAAAATAATCAACTGTCTTAATTCCGCATTTATTGAAAATCTTCATGGTTGAAGGGTCAATTTTTCCGCCGAAAATTATTCCGTCGCATTTAAGAAGCGGAGCCAGACTTGTCAGGGGAATATTGTTTCTGCAAAACGGCGCATTTACGAAAACTCCGTTTTGTGATGCAGGCAGAGGAAGAATTATATAATCTGCGATTTCCGGAAGTTCCAGTTTGTGATCAACATGTATTACATTGCTGTCGCCTATAATGTTATTGTCAAATCCTGCAGCGTATACCTTATTATTTTCAGCCAGTTTTTTTGCAGTATAGACCTGACGCAAATCTCCGCCTACTACCAGAAATACATTTTCCTTATTCATAACAAGCCCTCGTTTCCCATTAGATTTTCTTTTATATAATATGCGGTTTAGATTTTATGGGTGAAGAAATCTTGAAATATATTTTATCAGTATAAAGTAATTATAAATGTGAAAACCGGACAGCATTATATCAATTGAAGTTTGGTTGTTACGGCTTTAACTAGCATAATGATAAAAAAGCGCTGCATTTGAATATAAATTGTCCCCTTTTGTCATACAATATATATTGTATGACAAAAGGGGAACAGTTAGTTTTACACAAAGACAATTTTTATTTCTTTTTACTTCCAAATATTTTTGGTTTAAGATATTTTATGTACATTTCGATACAGCCGCTTAAAGCATAGTCATAGACAATAAAAATAATATTTGTTAAAAACCAGAGTATATAAATCCCGAATTTACCAAACATTGCAAAATCATCTGCAAAATCGTCTATTCCCAGAAGATGCAGTGTAATCTGATAATCAATTACAATGCAAATATTAAATATAATAAATTTCAGTATCCATTTTAATAATTTGGTATGAATACTTTCAAGTTTTTGCTTTATTATAGGATAATGTCCGAAAAAAAGAATAAAAATTACTGCGGCTTCCTTATTAGGAGTAACAAATATTGAAAGCAGACTAACTGCGACATATGTCAGAAACGCCCATGACATATTTACTTCTACTACAATGATTGTTATTAAAGCGCCGGCAATCATTGGAAGCGTGAGATACAGAAACGGAGCAACACTTGTTAGAAACATTGCAAGAAGGCATAGTGACGAAATCACTCCGCCCAAAGCAACTTTATAGCTTACGTTATTCATAATATTAAAAACAGTCGCACAGACAGTCGGCGCATATCATGCATTGGCACAGATTGCATAAAGTGTTGGCTGTGCTGTTGGTATTATTTCCGGCTGTGTTGTACGGATTACCGTACATCTGTCCGTTCCTTTTGCTTTGCATCTGCGTGTACGCCGCCTGATATTCACGGTTTGAGGGTTCAATTCTGACTGCCTTTTCAAAGTAAGAATATGCGTCGTTCAGCCAACCTCTTGAAAGGCATACCGTACCTTTGAGAAAGTTCCATTCTGCATTTGCGTCGTTTCTGTTTTGTTCCAGAATATTGTCCGCAGCAGTATAATTACCGTTTTCGATCATGCTTCTGATATCGGTATAAGATGAATTTGAGTTTTGATAAGCAGTTCCGCTTCGCCTCATATTCATTATCTGATCGTATGCCGCATTAATTTCTGCCATTTTTTGATTTGCTATTTCTTCCATGACGCTGTCCGCATGATGGTCAGGGTGATATTGCTGAGACAACTTTCTGTAAGCGGTTTTTACTTCTTCATCACTTGCCTGCGGTGAAATTCCTAATACTTTATATGGATCTGTCATTTTTTATCTCCAGTTCTGCCTCTGTTTACGGTCGTAGGCTTACCTTGTATTTTTTATAAATCTTCACAAAAATTTATTAATATGGGAGAGGTATAATAGCATATTCTCAGTGCACATACTGCGATACCTCCGGCTATAACTGCTTTCGGAACTTTAGAGGAGTTTAATTTCATATTATTAATCCGCATATTTTCCTCCCTGTATTGCTGGTTTGAAGGCTCCAGTGTATATGCTCTCTGGAAATGTACTGCTGCCTGATTCATCCAGCCTCTGCCGTAACACATTTTACCGTAAAGATAATGCCATAAAGCGGTATCCTTATAGTTTATGCTGTTGAGAAGATTTTCAGCTTCAATATACCGTTCCATATCAATAAATTGCCTGACAGAACCGAAAACATCATTAGTATAAACATTTATGTTTTCTGAATTTTGACATTCGGGTTTTTTATCATCAGTATTATTTTCAGAAGAACAATAATTATTCGATTTGTCAGAGATGTTATGTACATTTGTATTGATGCTGTCAGACGGTGCGTAGTAAGGATTAATGGTCTGAGAAACGGTATTTCCAAGAACTATACTGTCGTTATACTGGTTTACAGCCTGATTATAGGCTGTTGTAAGCTCCTGTATTTTATCTGAACTGCCTGAATTTTTATATTCGGTTATAAGACGGTTGTATGTGGCGTCTATTTCCGACTTGCCGGCATCAGGGTTTACACCTAAAATTTCATATGGATTCGTCATTGATAGCTCCGTTCTTAATAGTATTAGACCTCAGTTTGATTATTTTTGAATTTTTTACGTTCTTTTTTATTGGTCAATTTATAATTTGGCAATCCAAGATATATTATATTATCTATTATTTCTTTAAATTTATGAATATTTATTTTACTGTAAAATTCAGCAATCATTCCCACTGACATATTTATATTTTCCTCAGCAAATTTTTTGGCTTCCTCAATATCTTGAAAATTAAGAAACAGGGGATTATAGTTACCGTTTTTTATATCTTTTTCCAAATCATCAGAAGCGTCGGCAATATAAGTGAATCTGCCGAGGTGATAGCCCAATCCAGATAGATATTTTTTGTCCTCCGGATTTTCAGATATGCCTTGCGCAATAAGAGACATTATTTGTGCGGTAGGTTCGCAGGCATGGTCTATGGATGTACATTGTTCATTTTCTATTGTGGACTGTTCCGACATATAAAATTCAATACCGCTGCACAAATCGGGATATTTTACTTTAGCTTTTTTATACCCCGGTTTCAGTATAAATCTTACTATTCTGAAAAATGCCGATATAATAAAGTTACTATCAATTATGGTATCGCAGATTTTATGGTAAATGGATATAACTGCCGCAGAAGCGGTGTAGTCCAGATTACTGACGCAGCATATACAGGCTTTTTTGCTTAGCGGATGAATAATGCAGTGCTGACGTTCTATTTTATTGCACGTATTGTTTACGGCATTATGAAGAATACCAAGAAAAGCAAAATCATAGCTTAGCATAAGACGATAAATCTGACCGTAATTTTTTCCGAGATTTTTGCATAATCCGCAATAGAATGCATTATAAATTTCAAATTCATAGAATCGCATATACGGTTTAAAGGGGCGGATATATCCAAACAAAAAAATTCCCCCTTTACATTTTATAAATTATATTTTAACAGGATTCATGCATATTGTCAACAAGTTATTTTTTCAATTTGCTGTAATACTGACAAAACTCGCTGCAAGGGCACTGTGAGCATTCCGGTTTTCTTGCTTTGCAGATATCTCTCCCGAACTGTACTACCTGATGACAGAAATGAGATGAAATTTCAGGCGGAATCAATTTTACCAGATCCATTTCGACTTTTTTAGGCTCTGTATTTTTTGTAAGACCCAGCCGTCCGGTTATTCTAATGAAATGTGTGTCGGTAACAATAGACGGCTTTCCGTAAATATCTCCAAGCAAAAGATTTGCTGTTTTGCGTCCGATGCCGGAAATAGTAAGAAGTTCTTCCATAGTCTGCGGAATTTCTCCGCCGAAATCATTGATAAGCTGATTTGCCATTTCTTTTATGCTTTTAGCTTTGGTATGATAAAATCCGCATGGCTTTACGACTTCCTCAAGCTCTGATAAATCAGCTTCGGCAAAGGATTCCAGAGTGGGGTATTTTTTAAAAAGAGTTTCAGTCACGATATTTACTCTGGCGTCGGTACACTGTGCGGAAAGCCTGGTTGCGATCATAAGCTCATACGGTTTGGTAAAATTTAAGGAGCATTCAACGTCCGGATAGATTTTTTCAAGCGCTTCACAGGCAAGCAGTGCTTTTTCTTTTTTAGTCATACATTTTGTCCGCCTTTTCAAGAATGATTTTATCCTGAGGATAATTTAAAAGCATCATTGCTTTATCGTACTCAACCAGCCAGCTTTGCGAGATTTCCTCCTGCTGTAATTTTATTGTTTGATTTTTAAATTCGCTGCAGAAATAAATGCAGTTTTTTACTATGGAATCTTTATTTTCATAAGTGTATTCCTGACGGGTATCGGTATTTATTTTAATTTTCAGTCCGGTTTCTTCAAAAACTTCTCTTTCAGCAGTTTCGGCTTCGCTTTCACCGTATTCAACATGTCCCTTCGGAAAGCCTATATGACCGCTGTCGTTTTTTATTAGCAGATATTTCTTTATACCGTTTTCTCTTGTAAACATTACAGAACCGCAGGTTTTTTCATCAAAGCTCTGCAATTCGTTTTTTTTCATTTTCATTATATAATTCTCCAGTTATTTAATTAAAATCAGTATGTATTTATTATACCAAATGTTTTCTCTGACTTCAACATTTATTTTTCTGCAAAAACAAAGAAAATATATTGACAAATATCAGAAAAACTGGTAAAATAATTAATGCTTTACTGGTTTAAAGCCACAAACTTATAAAGGAGATAAAAATATGACGACTGCTTTAACAATTAGTATGCTTGTAATTTACATAGCTGTAATGATGGGCATAGGACTTTACACAACCAAAAAAACAAAATCCGTAAATGATTTTGTTCTGGGAGGAAGAAATGTAGGTTCATGGCTTACAGCGTTTGCTTACGGTACTTCTTACTTTTCAGCTGTAGTTTTTATAGGCTATGCCGGACAGTTCGGCTGGAGCTACGGCGTATCTGCGGCATGGATAGGCGTAGGTAATGCGCTGATAGGAAGCGCTCTTGCGTGGATGGTTCTGGGCAAAAGAACAAGAATTATGTCTAATCATTTAAATGCTAAAACAATGCCGGAATTTTTTGAAAAACGTTTTGATTCTAAGGGATTGAAAATTGCTTCCGCACTTATTGTATTTATTTTTCTGATTCCTTATACAGCGTCGGTTTACAATGGGTTGTCGAGACTGTTTAACATGGCGTTTAATCTTGATTCAGAGGGATCATATAAAATTTTTATTATTGCTATGGCGATAATTACTGCAATATATGTAATTCTTGGGGGATATGCTGCGACGGCAATAAACGATTTTGTTCAGGGAATAGTTATGCTTGCAGGGATTATAGCTGTTGTAGTCTGTACGGTAAACAATCAGGGCGGTTTTACAGAATCAATTGTTAAGCTGGGTGAGATCGAAGCCGACGGCGGCGGCTTCGACAAGCTATTCGGACCTGATCCTATAAACCTGTTGGGAGTTATTATATTGACGTCTCTGGGCACATGGGGACTTCCTCAGATGATACATAAATTTTATGCAATTAAAGATGAAGGTTCAATAAAAAAGGGAACTATTATTTCAACGCTTTTTGCTCTTGTTGTTGCGGGTGGTTCTTATCTTCTGGGCGGTTTTGACAGACTATTCTGTACTCTTGACAGTTCAGATACTTCAAAATCTTTAATCGGCGTTAACTCCAACGGAAAACCCGAATTTGACGCAATGATCCCGGCGGTACTCAAAGCGGCTCTGCCAGATCTGCTTATCGGTCTTGTGGTGGTGCTGGTGCTGTCAGCTTCTATGTCCACACTATCTTCGCTGGTTCTTACATCAAGCTCTACGCTTACTATAGACTTTATTAAGCCTAAAATGAAAAAACATGATGATAAAAAAGAAATAATTATAATGCGTGTGCTGATTGCGGTATTTTTAATTATTTCTGTTATAATTGCATTTAATAAAAATGCGTCTATTTCAACGCTTATGTCTTATTCATGGGGTGCTTTGGCAGGAGCATTTTTAGGGCCTTTTATGTTCGGACTTTTCAGCAAAAAAATTACAAAAGCATCTGTATGGACTAGCTTTGTACTGGGAATCGGTCTGACAGTGGGACATATGATTTTATTCGGCTTCGGCTGGTTCCCTGAGCTTGCAAAGACTGCTGCGTCGTTCCCACTGAATCTTGCGTCTCCTATAAATGCAGGCGCAATTACAATGATTCTTTCAATTGTTGTAGTTCCGCTGGTAAGCTTATTTACCGTCAAACCTGATGAAAAACATCTTGACAGTGTTTTCAGCTGCTATGATTTAAAATGATATTTAATTGTTTTTAACAAAATTCCTATTGACAAAGATATGAAATTGTTATAAAATATTATATGAGTATTAAATTGCAGTTGATTTGTTACATAATGACTGTAAAACAGTGCCGGTCATGTTTCTGGCGGCAGCGTAAAATATAATTTTAGTAAAGGCGGATAATGTTAATGGGAATTTTTGGAAAAATTTTTGGCTCCTACAGTACTAAGGAACTTGCAAGAATAGAACCAATTAAGGAAAGTGTTTTAAAACTGGAAGATCAGTATGCCGCAATGTCTGATACTGAACTTAAAGCGCAGACTCAGAATTTCAAGGACAGGCTTGAAACAGGTGAGAACCTTGATATGATCCTTCCGGAAGCGCTTGCTACCGTTCGTGAAGCGGCATATAGAGTTTTGGGTAAAAAACCGTTTCCAGTACAGCTTATCGGCGCTATAGTTCTTCATCAGGGACGTATTGCGGAAATGAAAACCGGTGAAGGTAAAACTCTTGTTGCATGCGTTGCTTCTTATCTGAATGCTCTTTCTGGAAAAGGCGTTCATGTTGTAACCGTTAACGATTATCTTGCGAAAACGCAGTCCGATGAAATGGGTAAGGTTTTAAGGTTTTTAGGACTTACTGTCGGCTGTATTCTTCACGGACTGACAAATGAAGAACGCCGTGCTGCATACAACTGTGATGTTACATATGCTACAAATAATGAGCTGGGTTTTGATTATCTGCGTGATAATATGGTGATATATGCCAAGGACAGAGTACAGAGAAAGCCTAACTTTGCAATTGTCGACGAGGTTGACTCTATTCTTATTGACGAAGCAAGAACTCCGCTTATTATTTCCGGTAAAGGGGACAAATCTACAGAGCTTTACGATATTGTTGATAAATTTGTCAAGAATCTTGTGTCCACAACTGTAGTTGAAATTGATGATAAACAGGATCAGGACGAAATTAATGAAAATGTTGATTATATTATAGATGAAAAGGCTAAAACTGCTACAATTACACGTTCGGGCGTTAAAAAAGCTGAAAAGTATTTTAATGTTGATAACCTTATGGATCCAGATAATATGACGCTGCTGCATCATATTAATCAGGCGCTGAAGGCTCACGGAGTTATGCATGTAGATATAGATTATGTTGTAAAAGACGGAGAAGTAATAATCGTTGACGAATTTACCGGACGCCTTATGCTTGGACGCCGTTTCAACGACGGTCTGCATCAGGCTATTGAGGCTAAAGAAGGCGTTAAAATTGCTAACGAATCAAAAACACTTGCAACTATTACTTTCCAGAATTATTTCCGTCTTTATAAAAAGCTGTCGGGTATGACAGGTACTGCTATGACCGAAGAAGACGAATTCAGGGAGATCTATAAGCTGGACGTTATTGCAATTCCTACAAATAAACCTGTTATTCGTGTAGACCATTCAGATCAGGTTTATAGAACAGAAGCAGGAAAATTCAGTGCAATTATTGATCAGATAGTTGAATGTCATAAAAAAGGACAACCCGTACTGGTTGGTACGATTTCAATTGAAAAATCTGAAATTCTTTCGGCAATGCTGAAGAGAAAGGGCATAAAGCACGAAGTACTGAACGCTAAATATCATGCCAAGGAAGCTGAGATCGTTGCTCAGGCAGGTAAACTGGGAGCAGTAACAATTGCAACAAACATGGCAGGACGTGGTACTGATATTATGCTTGGCGGTAATGCAGAATTTCTTGCTAAAGCTGAAATGCGTAAGAGAGAATACGAAGAAGATATTATCAATGAAGCTGTAGGCTTTGCAGATACTGACGATGAGGAGATCTTAGCTGCCAGGGCAGTTTACAAGGAACTTTATGATAAATTCAATGCCGAGGTAAAAGAAAAGGCTAAGGATGTTAAAGCCGCAGGCGGTCTTTATATTCTGGGTACTGAGCGCCATGAATCAAGACGTATTGATAATCAGCTCAGAGGACGTTCCGGACGTCAGGGCGATGAGGGCGAAAGCCGTTTCTTCCTGTCTGTAGAGGACGATCTTATGCGTATTTTCGCCGGCGACAGACTTGAAAACATGATGAATACGCTTAATGTGGAAGAAAATATGCCTATTGAAAGCAAGATGCTTACAAGAATTATTGAATCATCACAGAAGAAGGTTGAAGGAAGAAACTTTAGTATCAGAAAGAATGTTCTGAACTATGACGACGTTTTGAATAAGCAGCGTGAGATTATCTATAATCAGCGTTCACAGGTTCTTGACGGCGAGGATCTGCATGATTATATTCTCAATATGATGCATGATCTTGCAGTTGATTCTGTTAATAATTATCTTGTCGACGATGTGGAAAAAGAAAACTGGAATATTATCGGTCTGAAAGATCATTTTATGGGTTGGGTTCTTAATGATGAAGATCTGGATTATGATGAAAATCAGATTGATGATGTTACTAAAAATTCTATTGTGGAACTTCTTGAGGACCGTATGAAAACAATTTACGCCCGTAAGGAAGAAGAATTCGGCGGACAGCTTATTCGTGAGCTTGAAAGGGTCATCCTTCTTAAGGTTGTTGATACAAAGTGGATGAATCACATTGACGATATGGCTGAATTGAAAAAGGGTATCGGACTTCGTGCATTCGGTCAGAAAAATCCGGTTGTTGAATACAGGTATGAAGGCTTTGAAATGTTTGACGCTATGGTTGAATCAATCCGTGAGGATACGATCAGAATGCTGCTTACAGTAAGAATTCAGAAGAATGCTCCTATTCAGCGTGAACAGGTTGCTAAACCGGACGCACCTAATGCGGGAAGTATCAGAATGACTAAAAAGAAACCAGCTGATAATGATCCGTGTCCGTGTGGCTCAGGCAAGAAATATAAAAAATGCTGCGGTATGAAAGAACAGCAGTAGTTAAAATTAAAGGGAACGGAGTTTGATTCGTTCCCTTTTTTATTATGTTTAAACCATTGTATCCATATGCTTTTGTATGATATTTCAATAAAATTTCCCTCTGGAAATTGTTAAACTATATAGTTTATCCTTCCAGATTTTTCAGAGCGTCGGGATTGTTTGATGTAATCACTTCTACAATCTGACATTTTGCTAAGTCTGGGCAGTTACCGCATGTTGTTACGCCTTTTTTCAATGCACACTGGCGAATATTGCAAAGATTATCACAGTATACAGTTTTCATCCCATCAACACGACATCCTTCACAGTTAATATGTTCGGGTAGAATGGGAGCATTATTTAACTCAGCCCATAACTTTGCGGTTTTCGCACGCAATGCTTGGTCGTTATTGATTGTTGCAAGATATGCGTCACATTTTTCACAGTCCAGTCCGCAATATGCAATCATATTCCTCATGGTTAAGTACCTCCTAAAATCCTGATTTGGTGTTTTTATAATTTATATATTTCCTTTAATGATTTTTGAATATCCCTATAAACCAATGGTTGCATACTATCGTCATAAATAGATATACTTGCTTTATTAAGTGCGGAAAGAATATCATTTTTCAATTCTGGCTTATGCTTTGCAACAATCGGTAGCAACTTAATACACTGTCTAGCAGTAATTGGTTTAACATCTGTTATATGTTTTAAATATTTATCAATGATTTCATCAATTTTGTAATCTTTATCCCATTTTGCATTATAGGCAAGTAGTGTAAGTCCTCTTGTGCGAATATAAGAATTATCACTGTCAAGCATATCGCTTAATCTATCCATATAAGAATAAACACAATCTGTTTCTTCACTTTCCTTTTGCAATATCTGTAATGCCTTGTATGCAACATTATTATTTTTATCAAACAATAATTCAAATGTTTCTGCAATATTAATTGACACAATATCCTCCATCTCAAATAACAATTTTTCATATTCTGTAACTGCTTTATAAAACGTAATTACATTTGCTTTGCAACTGCGGATAATATTTATGTTTTCAATTTAATTATAAGCGATTTTGCTTAGAAAATCAAGCCTTAGAAAACAAACGGTGCTGAAATTTTTGATATTCAGATATCACCTTACTTTTTTACTCCAACTCAAAGGCACCAGTGTAAAGCTGATAGTAAGTGCCTTTTTCGGCAATAAGTTTTTCGTGGCTACCCCGTTCGATGATATGCCCGTGGTCAAGTACCATGATTACATCTGAATTTTGCACTGTGGAAAGTCTGTGTGCAATCACAAACACAGTTCTGCCTCTCATCAGTTTATCCATTCCGTCCTGCACTAAAGCTTCGGTTCGGGTGTCAATAGAGGAGGTCGCTTCATCCAAAATCATAACAGGCGGGTCAGATACGGCGGCACGGGCAATGGAAATCAACTGCCGCTGTCCCTGTGAAAATCCGCTGCCGTCACCCTTTAAGATGGTGTTGTAGCCTTGCGGGAGCATTCGGATAAATCCGTCGGCGTTAGCAAGCTTTGCGGCGGCAATACAGTCCTCATCGGTGGCATCGGGATTGCCGTAACGCAAATTCTCCATAACCGACCCTGTAAAGAGGTTGACTTCCTGAAGCACGATTCCGAGCGAACGGCGCAGGTCAGTCTTTTTGATCTTATTGATGTTGATACCGTCATAGCGGATTTTGCCGTCAGCAATATCATAAAATCGATTAATCAGATTGGTAATCGTTGTTTTTCCTGCGCCTGTCGCACCGACAAAAGCAATCTTTTGCCCTGGCTCTGCATAAAGTGAAATATCATATAGAACCTGTTTCTCAGGAACATAGCCAAAATCAACGTTGTCGAGAATAACCCTGCCCTCAAGCTTTGTATAAGTAACGGTTCCGTCGCTGTGCGGGTGTTTCCATGCCCAAAGTCCTGTACGTTGTTCAGTCTCTGTAATCACTCCGTTTTCTTCTTTTGCATTGACAAGCGTTACATAGCCGTCATCAGTTTCAGGCTCTTCATCCATAAATGCGAAGATGCGGGAAGCGCCTGCAAGGGCGGTGACAATAAAATTAAACTGATTTGAAATCTGTGACACTGGATTTGTAAAGCTGCGGGACAGCGTAAGGAAAGAAGCAATCATACCGAGGGTAAGCGTTCCCGTTCCCGTCAGTCCCAAATTGGTTATGCCGTAAATTCCCATAAAACTACCGAGAATAGCAATAATTACATACTGCATATAACCAAGTGCGTTCATCATTGGGGAGTTAAAGGCTAGTAGTCTTTCTCCCTTTGCAAAATCGTTATAAATGCTTTTGGATATACCTTTAAATTTGTCGATTTCATAATCCTCATGGTTAAAGGATTTAACAACGCGAATGCCCCGCACATTTTCTTGAACTATATTATTAAGTTCATCATAAGTATGAAAAACACGGTTAAAAATCGGATTGACTTTTTTGATAATCAAAAGAAGCAGCAATGCCATAATAGGAATGACAGTAAGAAAAATCCAAGCTATCGTACTGTTAATACGAAATGATACAATCATAGAAAAAACAAGCATAACAGGTCCTCTGATTGCCATGCGAATGAGCATCTGATATGCATTTTGAATGTTTGTAACATCCGTTGTCAGACGGGTTACGATGGAAGCCGTCGAGAACTTATCGATGTTGGAAAAGGCAAAGGTTTGCACATTATCGTACATATCTTGTCGTAGATTGGCAGAAAATCCAACAGAGGTTTTGGCAGCAATGTGCGCCGATAGTACGCCCGTAATAAGTTGAAAAGCAGCAAATATCAAAAGAGCAATACCATATTTCCATACGTTACTCATATTGCCGAGATCAACGCCTTTGTCAATCACTTCCGCCATACAAAGCGGTATGAGAATTTCAAAAGCCGCTTCAAGTATAGATAAAAAAATTGTGAGAGCAGAGCCTCTTTTGTATTCACGCAGGCTCCGAGCCAATGTTCTAATCATAGTTTCCTCCTTTTTGTGTAGCGTGCTACATATTCTGTTTAAATAAAAGCCGAAATTCATCGGCTTATCATTCTAAATTGTTATAGATGGTCAAAAGCATTTGTTTTAATTTCTCTATTTCCTCTTCTGAAAGTGAAGTAAGCAGTCTTCTTTCAGTGGCGGAAATTCTTTGTTCCATTTCATTGCTCAAAGCTTTTGCTTGTTCAGTCAGTGCAACGATTTTGTTTCGCTTATCCTTTTTATCAACCCAGCAGATCAGATGTCCGTTCTGTTCCATACGTGAAATAATACCGACAATCGTCGGGTGGGAAACCTCTAAAAATATTTCAATTTCTTTTTGTGTGGCCTGACCGTCTTGACTGGCTAAAAAAGTCAGTACACGGCTTTGCGCTAAGGTTAAATTACTATGCTTTAAGTCAGCGTCCGCTTTGACCTTTAACTTGTCGTTAATGTTTTTAATCAAATATCCAATGTCCTTTTGTGGCACAATCGTTCCTCCTTTATAATGTGTAGCACGCTATATATTATAGCGTGCAGTTCGTATTTTGTCAAGTAGGTTGAAAGATTTTTCATATGTCAATTTTTAATAGTGGCAGGGGCTGAATCCGAACAAAACAAAAAGAGCTAACTGACTTATCAAAAAGTCAGTTAGTTCTTTATATTCTTACCCCCTGTTACAGGTATTTGGCATTTATATGTATTTATTCAAAATACGACAGAATTATATTTTCCGCCTTTTTGTTATCATTTGTGCATATCCAGTATACATAATTACCCTTTGTATTTATTTCAGCATCACAGAGCTTATCATATTGCTCTTTCACATAGTCTTTAAAAACGCCTTTTTGGCTTTCAATCCTTTCCTCTACTGCTTTTTTAACCTTTTGAGTATCTTCAGCTTTTATCAGACATATTTCATCAGCATCTCCACCGGAGCCTGCCCACCAGACTGAATATTCAGAATAATCCCCGTCCTCCAGATTGTATCTGAACTGAAAATTGTCCTCGCTTACTTCAACCATTTCCGGAAATTCAATACCGCAGTCAATAACCTCTGCAGTAATTTCACTTACCGGTTTTGAAGTCTTGACATTTTCATTTGAATCCTTTTCGCAGCCAGCTAATGCAAAAACCATAAACGTAACTGCAAAAGCGCCGGCAATTCTTCTTTTTGTTCTGTACATTTTTAATTTCCCCTTTATATATTTTTATTATTAGCTGTATGAGACAAAATATAGTCAAGCATAATACTGTACGTTGTCTTTTTAAAATGCATACCGTCTTCAGCGGCATTTTCTTCAGGAAATTTACCGTCATTACCTTTAAGAGCAGTATTAATATCAACATAATATATTTTCTTTTCATCAGCCATTTTAAGTAATTCAGAATTATATTTGTCTATATCTGAATTTAATATTGGTTCTTCTTCAGCCGATTCTCTTGCAGCTGTGACAGGGGGAATTGAAAGTATATAAATATTTGAATCCGGAAGGTTCTGTTTAACACTGTCAACAAATTCGGAATAATAAGAAATCATATCGCTTACAGACAGCCACGCAATTCCGTTACTGCCAAGCATTATATAAATATTTTCAGGCTTCGCCTGTTTAAGTCCTTCAAGCACTGTTGTTTGACCAAATTGGGTCTGAATTGTATCAGTATTTATTTTTTCAATGTTCATGCCAATTTCTGCATAAACATTTTTTATGGGTACTAACTGATAATCAGATAATCCGACAGTTATAGAATCCCCGACAAATGCACATTTTCCAAAATAAGTTTCCGTAAGTGGTTCAGATAACGGAACAGGATTTATTATTTCTTTTACTTTATCAGGAGAATCATCAGCAATACTTTCTGTTTTTGATACATCAGACGATAAGAACATATTGTTTTCCGTTTCATCATTACCTAAATTGGCTCCTGTCATATAAATAAAAAAGCAAACGGCAGTCACAATAATAAATATAATAAAAACCACTTTGAATCTGAATCTTATCAGCGGACCGCTGCTGCTTTTCACATACGTATAAGTTCTGCGCCGTTTTCCCGACATTTTCTCATGCTCCTATAATACAGTTTACAACATATTTTTTCTTTTTTCTCTATAAATTCCCATAAAATTATTATACCTCAACAGCAAAATTTTTGCAATAGTTTTTTAAGAATTAAATCTGTATAATTATTGCAAAGTTCTCCAACATATAGTATAATATAAGGTAAGCATTTGTAAATAATTTTTAACTGGAGGATACAAATATGTGTGGATTTGTTGGTTTTACTAACTATATAAATAACTCTAATATCGTGCTTGAAAACATGATGAATAAAATAATTCACAGAGGACCCGATTCAGGCGGTACTTACATTGATGACGGTATCGCACTTGGATTCAGACGTCTCAGTATTATTGACCTTGCTCAGGGCGATCAGCCTATATTAAATGAAGACGGTTCAAAAGTTCTTTTATTTAACGGTGAAATATATAATTTTCAAAGTATACGTGAAAAACTGATTGCTGCCGGCCATAAATTCAAAACAAAAACCGACTCTGAAGTTCTTCTTCACGGTTATGAAGAATACGGTAAAAATCTGCTTAATATGTTAAGGGGTATGTTTGCATTTGTTATATGGGATAAAAATACAAAAGAGCTTTTTGGCGCACGTGACTTTTTCGGAATAAAACCGCTGTATTATTCTCTCTCCGGTAAAAGCTTTTTATTCGGGTCTGAAATAAAAAGTTTTCTTCCTCATCCTCATTTTAAAAAAGAAATGAATGAGGATGCTTTAGAAAATTACCTTACATTTCAGTATTCTCCATGCAATGAAACATTTTTCAAAAACGTATTTAAGCTTCCGGCTGCTCACTGTTTTACCTATAAAGACGGAAACTTAAAAATTGAACGTTACTGGGAAATAAAATTTGAAGCCGATGAAAAGCCTGATCTCGACAGCTGGGTAAATAAAATCTCAGATATTTTCCATAATTCGGTTGAAGCGCATAAAATCGCCGATGTTGAAGTCGGAAGCTTTCTTTCAAGCGGCGTAGATTCAAGTTATGTAGCCGCTATTGCAGACGTTGATAAGACCTTTACCGTAGGATTCGGAAACGATGAAAAGTATAATGAAATCGGTTGGGCAAAGGATTTTTCAAAAGCTATCGGAAAAGCCAATACAAGTAAAGTTATAACTCCGGAGGAATACTGGAGTTCTCTTTCAAAAATCCAGTATCACATGGACGAACCGCTTGCCGATCCTGCGGCTGTAGCACTATACTTTGTATGCAATCTTGCGTCGCAAAAATTAAAGGTTGTTTTATCAGGCGAAGGTGCAGATGAAATTTTCGGAGGATATAACGTATACAGCGAACCTGACGGTACTTTTTATGACAAACTTCCAAGAGGAATTAAAAGAGGTATAGGCGCAGCGGCCGGAAAGCTTCCGGCTCACAGAGGAGTAAATTTCTTTATCAGAAAAGGCAAAGACCTTGAAGAAAGATTTATCGGAAACGCTTATATGTTTACTCCTGAAGAAAGAAAAAAACTCCTGAAAATTAAAACAAACGCTCCTGATCCGGCTGAAATTACAAAGCCATTCTATGATAAAGTCAAAAATAAAGACGATGTTACTAAAATGCAGTACCTTGATCTGCACATGTGGATGACAGGCGATATTCTGCTTAAAGCTGATAAAATGAGTATGGCAAATTCTCTGGAGCTTCGGGTACCTTTCCTTGACAAGGAAGTTATGGCAGTTGCTGAAAAAATTCCGCGCCGTTACAGAGTAACACATAAAGAACAAACAGACGCAGATACTAAATATATTACAAAGTATGCTATGCGCCTTGCCGCCAAAAAGGATACCCCTCCTCAGACTGCTAAAACGGCTGCAAAGAAAAAGCTCGGATTTCCTGTTCCGATCCGCGTATGGCTTAAAGAGGATAAGTATTATAATATTGTAAAATCAAGCTTTACAGGAAATGCGGCAAATAAATTCTTCAACACAGATATGATCGTAAAGCTTCTTGACGATCACAAAAACGGCAAGGCGGACAACAGCAGAAAAATATGGACTATATATACTTTTCTTGTATGGTACAATGTGTACTTTGAAAATTCAGAATTTGTAAAATAATCCGAAAGGCGAAAAATTAATGGCAAGTATTGTAACATATAAATATATTAAGCAAAATCCCGATATTATGGAATATATAAGAAGGGCGGATCAAGCTTTAAAAGCTCAGGGTTACACTGAACATTCCTTTGCTCATGTGGAAATAGTAGCGCAACATGCAAGTATGATTCTATCTGAACTGGGATATGATGAACGACAAATTGAGCTTGCCAGAATTGCAGGTATAATGCATGACATCGGTAATGTCATAAACCGTATTGACCATGCGCAAAGCGGAGCAGTTATGGCATTCAGACTTCTGGATAATTTAAGTATGCCAGCCTCTGAAATATGCTCAATAATATCGGCAATCGGTAATCACGACGAATCTACCGCACAGCCTATTGACGCAATTTCCGCCGCACTTATAATTGCCGATAAAACAGACGTGCGCAGAAGCCGCGTAAGAAACAACGACTTTCTTACATTTGATATTCACGACAGAGTAAACTATGCCGTTGAAAAATCCGCCTTATATTTTAATGAAAGTAAAACTGCAATTATTCTTGACTTGATAATTGATACTGAAATATCTCCCGTTATAGAGTATTTTGAAATTTTTTTAAACCGTATGCTATTATGCAAACGTGCATGCTCATATTTGGGAATCCAATTTAAAATGATTGTAAACGGTTCTTCATTACTATAAACGTAAAAATTCAGGAGGTTAAAATGATATCGCAATATCCTCATTTAATAGACTTAAACGACTATCCGGTTTCATGGTGGAATAAAATAATCGAACTGGGTCACGATATAAAAAATCACCCCCAGAGATATACTCACGCATGTGACGGAAAAATAATGGCTACTCTTTTTTATGAACCTTCCACACGTACTCAGATGTCTTTCCAGTCGGCAATGATAAGACTGGGAGGCAGCATAATAGGATTTGACAATCCGGCAACTTCTTCTGTCTCCAAAGGTGAAAGCTTGAAGGATACCACTAAAATTGTCAGTAACTACGCCGACATACTTATTATAAGACATCCTCTTCCAGGCGCCGCAAAAGCAGCAGCGCTGACTGCTGATTGTTCAGTGGTAAATGCCGGTGACGGCGGTCACCTCCATCCTACTCAAACGCTTACAGATCTGCTTACTCTTAAGGAAGAAAAAGGCAGACTGGATAATCTCAATGTAGGTCTTTGCGGAGATCTCGTAAACGGTAGGACAGTTCACTCTCTTTGCAAGGCTCTATCCGCTTACTCAGGAAATACTTTTGTTCTGATTTCCACTCCTCAGCTTAGACTCCCGTCATATATAAAAGATATAATTATTGCAAGCGGAAGCAAATTTACAGAAGTCACATCTCTTGATGAAGTTATAAATGATTTGGATATGCTTTATATGACCAGAATACAGCAGGAACGTTTTGCAAGTGAAGAAGAATATCTGGCGGAAAAAGATACATATATACTTGACAGAAAAAAATTGAAAAAAAGCCGTTCTGATATGATTATTATGCACCCTATGCCAAGAGTAGATGAAATTGCAGATGAAGTTGACGATGATAAGCGTGCGGTTTACTTTAAACAGGCAAAATACGGAATGTATGTAAGAATGGCGCTTATAATGACCATGCTGGAAAATCAGAAACCTATTAAACTGATTAAGGGTATTGAACGTCCGCAATGCTTATGTACAAATCCCAAATGCATAACCAATACTGAACACTATCTGCCAAAATCATATCTTGGTACAGGAGATACTATCGAATGTGAATACTGCGATGAAAGAATTCTTCTTACACACTAAAAAATAATAAAAAATCACTGTGTTTCACAGTGATTTTTTAACTTTCTAAAATATTTTACTTACGTTTATTTCCATATAATTTTTTAACTATTTTTTTATTTGAAAAGCTTCCCTTAGCACGTTTTTTTGCATCGGTATATGCCCAGATACATAATCCCAGATATATCAGCGAGAGAAAGATAGTTGCAATTATCGCAATTAAAAACCATACTGAACTGAAAAAGTTTTTTGTCATTGACAAATTAAATTTCAGAAAAGATCTTTCAACATCCGTAGACGCCACCAAATCTATAACGGCAATTTGTTCGTCAGAAAGCTTTAATTCAATTTCTCCTAACTTTTCTCCCTTTTTAACAGGTGCTTTTACATTTTCAGCCAGTTTGATATTTTTTTGTATTGACGTTGTATCTATATCACTATACCACAAAGTGGACAATTCTTCTTTTGGTTTTACCAAAACATATCCGCTTCCATCTGAATTTTCCACCTTGATCTCTGCAATTTCCTCATCGTCAGAAAGCAATACCTGATAGCTAAAATTATCAAATACCCATTCCAGTAGATTGTAGGCGTCCTCTAGATGATAATATCTTGAATTTCCTTCTTCATTATAAAAAGGAGCGTTCAGTAAAACTAGCAAATATTTTATACCGTCTGAGCTTCCCATTGTAATTATATTTCGTCCGCCAAGCTGAAGATTTCCGGTTTTAATTCCCTTTACTCCATATAAATAATAATCGCTTGCAGCACTCATAATTATATTTGAATGGCTCCAACTCCAATCACCTTCGTGAGCAGTCACATAGCTTGAAGGGTGAACCTCATATTCCTCTGTAGTTGCGATATCCTCAAATCCCGGTACTGTTAAAGCATACTGAGTTATCAGCGCCATGTCTTTAGCTGTTGTAACCTGCTTTGGATCATAAAGTCCGTGTGGATTAGTAAAAACAGTATTAACGGCTCCGATTTCCTGTGCTTTTTTATTCATTTTATCTACAAAAGCAGAAATATTCTGATTTCCAAAATGATAAGCCAGAATATTTGCAGCTTCACAGGAAGACGTCAGCATAAGCGCATAAAGATAATCGGTCACCGTCAGCGTATCGCCGTCCCATATCTCAGCATACCTTAAATCGTCCTGATATTCATATTCATCAAATTCTTCATATAACATCTTATTTGCCGTTATGGTAACCGAATCTGTATCCGTACAATTTTCCAGAACAATGATTGCCGTCATTATATCTACAAGTGAAGCCGGCATTTGTTCTGCGTCCGCATTTTTTTCATAAACTACAGCTTTTGTGTCAAGATTAATCATATATGCTGACTGACTATATACCTCAAATGAAGGTGTAAAAGAAATTGCTTGACAATAATCATATGACGATATATATATACAAATAAGTATTGCTGACAATACTGATATAATTTTTTTCAAATTCCAACAGCTCCTGTTTTATTCCAGTTATTATTTTACTATATTATATCATGTGTTGAACTGAGAAGCAATACTTTTTTTCATTTTTATGGAACAGTTTTGGCTGTTGATGATACAGTCTGTTTTTTTAAAAATGATGCAGTCATTAAATATAATGTATCTGAATCGTTTGAGATTGTTTTATTGACATAGGTATAATTATATGCTATCATTAACTTAAGAAGGGTGTATTATGAATATAGGAAGTAGAATTAAACAAAGATGAGAAGACATGATTGATACCGTGTTGACAAAAGAATACTAACGCTGTACAATAAAACTTTCTCCTTACTGAAGGGGAATTTTTATAAAAAATAATGCTCCGCAAAAAATGCAGAACATTATAATGCAGTTATCATATTAATTTTAAATAAAATCGTGTAAAAAACGTATATGTAATACAAAATCCTACGTAAATGCGTAGGATTACATAAATTTGGTGTTCCCGAGGTGATTCGAACACCCGACCTACCGCTTAGGAGGCGGTCGCTCTATCCAGCTGAGCTACGGAAACATCTATTTAATTATAGCATAAATTTTATATGTTTGCAAGTGAAAATATTATTTTTTAGGAGATTTAATATGAATTTTGAAGAAGCAATGATTTATATAAATAGTTTTAGTCAAAGCGGCAGAAAAGTAACAGATTTATCCAGAATAAAAAAGTTGTTAAACTTAATCGGTAATCCTCAGGATAATTTGAAATTTGTTCATATTGCCGGTACTAACGGAAAAGGCTCTGTGTTGGAGTTTTGTTCAAACGCTTTAATAAATGCCGGTTATAAAACCGGACAGTTTACTTCTCCTTATATTAAGGAATACTGTGACAGAATACGTATAAACGGTCAGAATATTCCAAAAGAAAAAGTTGCATATTATTGTATGTATGTAAAAAAATATGCGGATAATTTATTTTTTTCACAGTTTGAAATTACTTTTGCAATAGCTCTTCTTTATTATAAAGAAGAAGCGTGTGATATTGTATTTCTTGAAGCTGGAATAGGCGGTGAACTTGACGCTACCAATATAATTTCTTCTCCGCTTGTATCGGTAATAACATCTGTTTCACTTGATCATACTCAAATACTTGGAGATACTATTGAAGAAATTGCCGTACAAAAGGTTGGTATCATTAAAGAAAACAGCTATGCAGTATTGTCATACGATAATGAAGAATCAGTTAAAAAAATTGCATTAAGCAAAGCATTTGAAAAGGGAAGTACTCTGATTGTTCCGGACAGCAGTCAAATTTATATTGACAAGCTTAATCTGAAAGAAACGGAATTTAGATATAAAAATAAATCGTATAAATTAAAAATGTGCGGAAAACATCAGATCGTCAATGCAGTTACTGCCATCGAAATTTTATCAATATTAAATAATATAAAATTTAAAATATCATATGATCATATATATAGTGCATTATCGTCAGTATCAGTAGAACTGCGTGCTGAAATAGTACGGTATGACCCACTAATAATTATAGACGGCGGACATAATATTGCAGGAATAAATTCTCTTTGTGAAATACTGCGAAATAGTGGAGAAGAAAGATTTGTCGGATTAATAGGAATGGTTAAAGGTAAGGCATATGAGTATGCTGCTGAAAAATTGTCAGAAATTTTTGAGTATGTATTTTGTGCAGAAGGCTTTATAGAGAATAATATACCAGCTGAAAAGCTTTGTGACCTTTTTAAGAAGAATAATTGTCCGGCTGAGTACTGTGAATACAGAGAAGCGTTAAAAAAAGCATGTAATTATTCCGTTGAGAATTCTGCCGCCTTAATTGTATGCGGTTCTCTGTATTTTTGTTCAGCTGTTAAAAGTGAATTTTTAATTAACAGCTGATTTATTTGATTTAAGCCATATATTAACAATAAATAAATTTTCTTTATCGTCAAATGTAATAAGTCCTTGGTACTTTTTTACTATGCTGCTAATAATAGCATCTTCTGATAAGCTGTTTATATATGTGCTGGAAATAAAATTATCATTATGAGTAAATGAAATAATAATACTCAGGTGATAGTTTTCATTAACTATTTTTAAATCTATTTTTGATGAAATTTTATCAGACGAACAGTGTTCAATAGTTTTATCCAGAACAACCGATAAAATTATACCCATATCTTCTTCTGAAAAAATATCTATTAATCCGGTACAGTTTATATTTAGTTTTATTTTTTTTCTATTACATTCCTGAAGCTTTGAATTGGCTATAGCATTTATGAAAGAACTGTCTGGTATAATTTCTGCGGCAGGTTCTTGGTTATTGATTTGTTGAAGATAATCTTCAGCGTCGTTATATAATTTATTATGTATTAAATTTAAAGTTGTTTGAGTTATTTCACTTGTATTAACTGTAGTATTAATTTTCACGGTATTATCTTTTTCATTATTTGTGTTTGATTTAATATGGCGCAATAAGAAATAAGAAAGAATGTTTGTAGTGACGAGGAATACAAATATTATATTGAAAAGCATGCTGAAATTATTATTGTTTTTCAGTGCGTACTCAAACATAAGATTTCCGACAATCAAGGTAATAAAAAATATAACTAATATGTATATAATATCTTCTTTTGCCAGCTTATATTCATCTTTACGGAATATTTTTATCAGAATTAATGTTAAAATATAGTATAAAAATTTAGTTATAAATAAAATTAATAACCTGAAAATTCCTATAGACGAAACTAGCACTTGAATATCTTCGTTTAAAATTTTACTGAAGGTAAATAATACTCCGGAATTTATTACCAAAATCAAGAATATACTTGTGAATGAGGCAAAAATTTTTTTAAAGTAAGAGTCCTTCATAAATATAAAAGAAAATACCAGAGCAATTATCAGTTGGATTATACCAATTACAGCGTCTATTTGTAAAAATTGGCTCAATATAATATTATTGAACGCAGTCAGCAAAAAAAATAGAATTTTTTTCTTTGATTTGTTTTCATTTGATTTAAATTCAAGAAAATTGGAAATATAGTGTGTTATAAGGCAGCATTCAATTATTGAGGCTAAAAATTCAACAGCCGTCCATATATTATCTATCATAAAATTAAGCTCCGTTCTAAATTGTATAATTTTTTAATTTAATTTTTAATTCGGTACTTCTATATTTACTGACCGGAAGTACAGCCAGATTGGACATAGTTATTTTTTTTGAACCGAAGTTTATAATATGTTTTAAATTTACTAAATAGCTTTTATGCACCCTTATGAATCCAAATGATTCCAGTTGATTTTGGAGTGTATTTAAAGTACCGGTTATATGTAATTTGGAATTTATGGTATTTACTTCTATATGGTGTCCGAATATTTCAAAAAAATATATTTCATTGAGATTTACAGGTATTTTAATATTACCGTTTCGGCAGATAAAAGGTTTATTTACATCCTGAAGGGATTTAAATATTGATATAATCGCTTCGTTCAATTCGCTTTTAAAATATCGTTTTCTGATAAATCGGTATGGCTGATATTTTAAAAGATTAAAAATCAGTTCATCTTCATCAGAGATAAAAATTAATTTTTTCATATTATCTGTCAGACGAATACAATTTGAAATCTGGATGCTGTTTATATCATTTAAATCAGTATCAATGAAAATTATATCAAATTTATTTTTTTCAATTAACAATTCAATACCGTTTGTAAATATTGATATATTAACAGGAACTGTAAATTTTTGAGATATTTTTAAGATTTCTTCCTGAATAATAAGTGAAATATTAAAATTTTTAACACCAATTGCAATATTCATAAAGCTATATTCCTTTTTATTTTTTTATATTATAATCGTAATTGAAAAAATATTATATAATTTTTTGTGTATAAAATGTTAATTTTCTGTTATCATTAGCAATTGTTTCCAATTCATTTTGAATATTTAAATAAATTGTTATTAGAATATTAATAATTAATTAAATTAACCTGTTAATGAATTTATTGTTCCTTTTATGAAAAAAGATTGATTTTTATGGAAAAATATGGTATTATTTTTTTGCCGAATAAAATTCGGTAAATAATTATAAAGGAGAATTTTTCTGATGAAATCAATTTCAAAAAAAGCGATGGAAGTAATCGCAAAAATCGGCATGAATACTGCTGTAAAGGCAGCAGGCGCTACATCATTTTATGGATGCCATCAGCCAAAAGAACCAAAGATGCTGAAAGAAATGAAGTAATCTTTGTTCCCGAGTATTAGAAGGTAGAAAATAATACATAAAAGTTCGGATTTATCCGAACTTTTTTTATAACATAAATATTTGAATTTTATTAGATATGTACAAAAATTTATAGGAAAAATATAAACAAAATATTGACTTTTTTATAAAAATAAGGTATTATAATTATGGATTAATTTATGTGGATTGACAAAATGAAATTCTTAAAAAATGAAAATCTAATAAGTATATTGAGGATAGAATGATGCATAAATTGTTTGAACGGAGGAAATAAAAATGAAGCTATTGAAAAAATTGTCATGTGCTGTTGTGGGTGCCGCTTCTGCTGTACTTTACATGACGTCCCCTTTTTTAACCAATGAAATCAGCGTATCAGCTGCGGAGGATTACAGTAATTTTGCTAAAGCCTTGCAGTATTCCATTTATTTTTATGATTCTAATATGTGCGGCGAAGAAGTTGAAGAAAACACCGGATTTACATGGAGAGGTGACTGTCACACATATGATTCACAGCTTCCGCTTAATACGGAATATACGAATCTGTCAAGTGAATTTATAAATAAATATAAAGGTATACTTGATCCTGACGGAGATGGCTATGTTGATGTTTCAGGAGGATTTCATGACGCCGGAGATCATGTGAAATTCGGTATGCCTGAAGCTTATGCGGCTTCCACTTTGGGATGGGGATATTATGAGTTCAGAGATTCATATGTAAAAACCGAACAAAATGACCATATAGAAACAATTCTCAAATATTTTAATGATTATTTTATGAAATGTACTTTCCGGAATGCAAGCGGAGATGTAGTTGCGTTTTGTTACCAGGTAGGCGAGGGTGAGATTGATCATTCGTATTGGAATGCGCCTGAAATTGATGAAATGAAAAGAAAAGGATTTTTTCTTACGGCTGAAAAACCGCAGACCGATTATGTAGTTGCAACTGCTGCGTCTCTGGCGTCTGCTTATCTTAATTTTAAAGCTACTGACGCTGCTTATGCAGACAAATGTCTTGATTATGCAAAAGCTTTATTTAAATTTGCTCAGACGAATGAAAAGCAGTTAAGTGATAATGAAGATGGACCCAGAAGCTTTTATAATTCTTCAAAATGGGTCGATGATTATTGCTGGGCAGGAATGTGGCTTTATATGGCGACAGGCGATACTGATTATCTTGACGAGGCGCTTGGCGTTTTGAACAATGATTATTATGCACCGCCTACTTATGTTCACTGTTGGAATGACGTCTGGACGGGTGCTATGTGCCTTATTTCCGAATGCAATGATAAGGATAATACAATACTTGACCGTTTCAGAACAATAAGCGGGAAAAATGAGTATGAAATAAAAGATTTCTGGAGTCAGATTGAAAAACAGATACAAAACTGTATGAGCGGAAGTCTTGGAAAATTATCTCCTCAGGGATATTTTTTCCTTGACAAATGGGGTTCGGCACGCTACAATACAGCAGCACAGCTTGCAGCGCTGGTTTATGATAAATATAACAATAATGGAAAGCCCTCTAAATACAGTGACTGGGCGAGAAGTCAGATGGAATACCTTTTGGGTGATAATGACGCCGGAACGGCTTATGTAGTAGGCTATAATGAGAATGCTGTAAAATATCCTCATCACAGAGCAGCTTCCGGTCTTACTATGGCAGAGGATACAAGGGAACAAAAGCATGTGCTTTACGGTGCACTGGTAGGCGGTCCTGATGGTGATGATAATCATAGTGATACAACAAATGATTGGATTTATAATGAAGTTACGATTGATTACAATGCGGCATTTGTAGGAGCATGCGCCGGACTTTATGAATTTTACGGAGATGAATCAATGCAGGTGACTCCTGATTTTCCGCCGCCGGATAAAAGTACGGGTGAATCTGGAGGAAATAATTATTGGATTGAGGGCGTGTGTTCAGATCAGATCCAAGGCAGCGGTATTGGATGTACTGATTTGACATTATATGTGTGTACCGATTCTGTAAAAGCGTTGAAGGACATTTCAGTAAGATATTATTTTGATGCATCGGGAATGGATATATCGTCGCTTGATGCGAGAGAGGTATATGATCAGGCTGCAATTGAATCCGGCGCTGACGGAGTTTTAACCGGACCTGAACTTTATAAAGATAATATTTATTATGTTGAAATTAAGTGGGACGGTTATGCTATTGCCAATTCAAATAAAAAATATCAGTTTCAGCTGGCTTCATGGAGTTCACCGTGGGATACATCGGATGATTGGAGCGCACAAGGAATGCTTAAAATAGATAACTCCGAGTATAACGGATACAGCGGAGAAATGCAGAAAGCACCGAATATATGCGTATATTCCAATGGCGTACTGATCGGAGGTACAGAACCGGACGGTACTACGCCGATTGTAAGCGCCGGAGCTGGCGACTTAAATAAAGACGGTAAAATTACAGTTGCGGATATTGTTCTGCTTCAGAAGTATCTTGTAAAAAAGGATGCAGAAATATCTGATAAGTCGGCAGCAGATGTTGATAAGAACGGCAAAGTTAATATTTTTGATGCAGTTAAATTAAAGAGAATGATTATCAATAGTAAATAAGCTATATTAAAAGGGAGTTAATTAATACTCCCTTTTAGAGTAATAAAAGAAATCCCGTATTCAATTAAGAATACGGGATTAATCGTTAGTTAATATAAACCGCCTTGCCGTCATATAGCACATAAAACCAAGCTAAAAAGCCAGGTGGGTATCCTCCTGAAAGTCTCACGCTCCCTTCGTCCGCATAGCGGGAGGTCTGCAATCCTCTGTTCAGAGTCAGATTCCCTTTAAAAGAGTGTTGGATTATAAAAACTACATTGACACGTACAAGGCAGAATATAATAGCTTTCTTAATACTATTATAACATACTTTTCACTGAAAATCAATAGTAAATTTTAGTGACAGCAGTCACAATTCTCATCGTCACAATCGCAGTCTTCTTCTACAAAAATTCTTTCCATAAAAATTTCTGCGAGCCTGTCAAGTTCGTTTTCATCGTCAACAGAGCTTAAATACTCATCACCGTCATTGTCGTCTTTTTTGAGAATCACGAAATAATCGTCTTCTTCAAGGTTATCCGGATCAGATTGCTGAGGAATAAGCGCATAATAAGTAATGTCATCTTCTTTGTATACGTCAACCAGTTCAAAGGTCTGTTCATTTCCTTCTTCGTCTTCCAGAGTAAATAAATCCGGTTCAAACTCGTTTAAATTTGACATGAATAAAATTCTCCAATCTTTTTGTTTTAAGATTTTTTAACCCTAACAAATTAATTATACAACAAACGCAGGGTAAAGTCAATAGTAATTTTGCTTGAACATTTTAAATAAAATTGTGCAGTTTTTTTATAAAAAACTATTGACATTTTATAAATAAAGTGTTATTATATATACATCAAAAGAAAACAAATAAAAAGTTCTAAGATGATATTCATCATTTATAATATTGGTTATTTCATAATATGAACCATTGATTTATTTGTTATCTTTTAACGATGGTATTTCTGTAAGGCAGTTGATAAGGAATCGGAGTTCCTTTTACGGAAATAAATTTGAATCGGAATGGAGGACGGGTACCGATGGAATCAATTGAAGAACAGCAGCCCGAAACCATGACTGGTGGCTTATGCTTCCTTGATTGTTTCAAATGATAATAACGGGAATATTAAGATTAAATTAAATATGATTTTAGTTCCATATTAGTAATATTGAGAGTCTTTGAGATAATCGGTAAGTCATTGAGTTGTAAGTTGAAGTAAGCAGTTGATGGTTCAGTTGTGGTTTCAAATTAAATATTGTGAGGTATGTAATATCTCATATTTTATGACTTAATGTCTTTACATAAAACGCAAAGATAAATAATTATGAAAAGGTGGTACCAGTGCACTAAATTATTAAGTATAGACTATTTAATGAGTTTAGGTGATGCTAATGAATGGTATTTTATATTATAAAAAACCATAATAGAAGGGGAGTGGATCCGCCAGAACTTGTATTTAATATTTGATTAATAATTATAGGGTGATTCCAGTGTATTAATCTATGTTATTTTAAATAACCTCCAATAAATAAAAATTGAATATAAAATAAAGAGGACTGAACAGTCCTCTTTTTTATGTATTAAGGTTAACGACTTAGTCAAGAAAGTCTTTAACCTTTTTGCTTCTGCTTGGGTGTCGAAGTTTTCTTAAAGCTTTGGCTTCAATTTGTCTTATTCTTTCACGTGTAACGTCAAATTCCTTTCCTACTTCTTCCAAAGTGCGGGAGCGTCCGTCCTCAAGACCAAAACGCAGTTTAAGAACTTTTGCTTCACGGTCGGTTAAAGTTGATAGAACGTCGTTAAGCTGTTCTTTTAAAAGCATAAGTGAAGCGGCTTCAGCCGGTGCAGGAGCTTCGTCGTCAGGAATAAAATCGCCAAGATGACTATCCTCTTCTTCTCCGATAGGAGTCTCAAGAGATACGGGATCCTGAGCGATTCTCATTATTTCACGTACCCTTTCAACTGGCATGTCCAGTTTTTCAGCAATTTCATCAGCGCTTGGATCATGACCGTTTTCATGAAGCAGCTGACTGGAAACTTTTTTTACTTTTGTAATTGTTTCAACCATATGAACCGGAATTCTTATAGTTCTTGCCTGATCAGCGATAGCTCTGGTAATAGCCTGACGAATCCACCATGTAGCATAAGTTGAAAATTTAAATCCCTTTGTATAGTCAAATTTTTCCACTGCTTTTATAAGACCGAGATTACCTTCCTGAATAAGATCCAAAAACTGCATGCCGCGTCCCACATATTTTTTAGCAATACTTACAACGAGTCTCAAATTAGCTTCTGAAAGACGTTTTTTAGCATATGAATCGCCTTGAGTCATTCTTTGGGCAAGTTCAATTTCTTCTTCTGCTGTAAGTAACGGAACACGTCCGATTTCTTTCAGATAAATTTTTACCGGATCATCAATAGCGATTCCTTCGGTTGAAAGGGCCATTTCGAGATCGTCGTTGAGACTTGAGTCCATACCGATTTTAAGATCGGCGTCAGTAGAATAATCATCTACAATTTCTATGTTATAGCTTGCGCAGTTGTCATAGAAAGTATCCATCTGGTTAACGTCAAAATCAAGTTCTTCCAGAGCATCGGTAATTTCTTTTGTAGTAAGCTTTCCGGTGCTTTTACCTTTTTCCATCAAGCTTTCAATAGTATTTTTTTTCTCTGACATATTAACGCTCCGTTTCTCAGCAGTTTTTGCTGTTTTTTATTTCTTTCTTTTTGCTTTTACGATATTGATCAAATCATCATCAGAAGAAATTTTATTTCCATGGTTTATCGGATTATTTTTATAATCAATCAGAATATTGATAAAATCCTTAAGATTCTTTTCTGTTATAATAATTTCCTTGTTTTTTGCTTCTATTCCCGTTATTCTGCCCATTTCATCATCAGTAAATTCATCGCCGAACATAGATATGCTGAAATTGCTGTGATTCTGCATTTTTTTACAGTATGAGACAAAAACTTTTTTGTAAAAATCTGTTACAAAATACTCCGGAGAAACAGACTGCATAACTGTTTCCATTTTATCCGGAAATCTAAATAGATAGGCAAGTATACCTTCTTCTGCTTTAACTTGTCTGGGAATTCGGGAGGATTCCGGTACAATAGGATCATTATATAAGGATTTTGAACGTATAGCCTGCCATTCTTTTTTCTTTTCTATATTAATATTTTTTTTAATTTCCGCATCAATTTGACTTCGCAGAACATCAATACTAATTTCATTTTCCCTTGCGACCTTTGAAATGTAAACGTCGCGTTCAAGACGGTTGGAAATTCCTGATAAAACCTTTACAGATCTTTTCAGAAATGTCACCTTATCAGTTTCGCTGTTAAGGTCAAGTCCGGTTCGGCATTTTTCCAATTCAAAATTAATTGCACCGTCGGAATTTTCCAGAAGCATCTTAAATCTTTGAGCTCCGAATTTTTTTATAAATTCGTCCGGATCCTTAGCGCCGTTCATTTTTATTATTCTTGTATTTATACCTGCTTCGCTCAGCAGATTGATTGCACGCTGAGTAGCTTTCTGACCGGCGCTGTCGCTGTCATATGAGATAATAACTTCATCTGCATAGCTTTTCATAAGTCTTGCCTGATCGGAGGTAAGCGAAGTTCCCAAGGTTGCAACGACATTTTCAAATCCGGCTTGATTTATAGAAATTACGTCCATGTATCCTTCTGCAAGAATCATTTTTCTTGCCGGATAATTTTTAGCCAGATTAAGAGAAAAAAGATTTCTGCTTTTTTTAAAAACCGGAGTATCACCGGTATTTAAGTATTTTGGAATACCATTATCTAGTGTTCTTCCTCCGAAAGCAATTACGTTTCCTCTTAAATCAATTATAGGGAATATTACTCTTTCACGAAATGTATCATAAACATTGTTATTATTTCGGCTGACAGTTCTGACTCCTGCCGCAATCATTTCTTCGTTTGAATAACCGGATTTTGAAAGATGCTTATACAGACCGTCCCAGCTTGCAGGCGCATAACCCAAGCCGTATTTTTTTATAGTTTCAGGTTTGAGTCCTCTGTCAACAAAATACTTCAGACCTTTTTTATCATTTCCTGAAACAAGCTGTTTAAAATAGTAATTTGCAGTTTCCCTGTTAATTTCCAGAATACGTTTTTTTAAATTTGCGGCTCTGTTGACAGTATCGTTTTCCGGAACGTCAAGACCGCCTTTTTGAGCCAGCAGTTTTATTGTTTCAATGTACTCAAGATTTTCGATTTTTTTTGTAAATGTAATAACGTCTCCGCCGGCGCCGCAGCCAAAGCAGTAAAAGCTCTGGGTATCGGTGTAAACGTGAAAGGACGGAGTTTTTTCTGAATGAAACGGGCACAAGGCAACATAGTCTTTGCCGCGTCTGAGCAAGTTAATATAATTGCCAATTGTTGTTTCGATAGGATTTGCAAGCTTCAGCTGATAGATAAATTCTTCCGGAAGCGGCATTTTTTATGTTCCTCCTTTTAAGTACCCGAATATATTATTTCCATGAACGAGGTACAAATAATTCGGTGTATAGATCAACTGCGTATCCGTCACTCATTCCGGAAATATAATCGCAAACAGCTCTGTCACGGTCAAATTTTCTGCAAATCTGAATGTATTCTTCCGGCATTTTTTCCGGATTTTTTTTGAAGTATTCATAAAGCTGTTCAACAAGTATCTTTGCTTTTTTTTCTTCTTTTTTTGCAGTCGGATTTGTGTATACAAATTCAAACATGAAGCTTCTTAGCTGATCGTGAGCAGCTTTTATTTTGTTTGTCATACGTATTTCATCAGCGCCGTTTTCTATTATTGAGCTTACCAGAGCAGTGATTCTTTTCGATTTGGTTGAACCAAGAATTTTTACTGCATTTTCCGGCAAATCGGAAGGTTTAAGGATACCTGCACGTATAGCGTCTTCAATATCATGATTTATATATGCGATCTTATCGGATAATCTTACGACATTTCCTTCGGCGGTAGCTGAAATTTTGTTGGTATGACATGCAATGCCGTTTTTTACTTCATAAGTAAGATTGAGTCCCTGTCCCTTTTTTTCGATGTAATCAACTACACGAACGCTTTGAAGATAATGTTTGTATCCATAGGGACAGATTTCATCCAGTATAGCTTCTCCGGAGTGTCCGAAAGGAGAATGTCCCAGATCATGTCCTAAAGCAATGGCTTCTGTAAGGTCTTCATTGAGCCTGAGAGCTCTTGCAATAGTTCTTGCAATCTGTGAAACTTCAAGCGTATGGGTAAGGCGTGTGCGGTAATGATCGCCGACCGGTGATAAAAACACCTGAGTTTTTCTTTTAAGACGCCTGAAAGCATTGCAATGAAGAATGCGGTCACGATCCCGCTGAAAATCTGTTCTCAAGGGACACTTTTCCTCGTAGATTTTACGCTTTCCATGACCGGCAGAAGTGCAGGCATAGGTACTTAGAGTACTTAGTTCGAGAATTTCGGTTTGTTCTCTGACTGTCATTGCCGGTTCACCTCCATACTTAAAAAAACAACAAGAATGTATAAACTTATACATTAATTATTATACCAAAAAAAAACTTATATTTCAATAGAAAAATAAAAAAATATAGTGCTTTTTCATAAATATTGATACTTTAAAGAAATTATGATATAATTTTATTTATCATTATTCCGAAAAAATTGCGAAAATATATAATTGGAGGTTATTATGCCCATTATAATTGATCAGATCAAAGGCGCTCTTGACGAAGATAAGTCTTTAGTTATAAAAAAAGCACTGAAAACTGTTAACATGTCTGAAAATGATATATTAAGCGCTGATATAAATAAGATATCTCTTGACGCAAGAAAACAGAATGATATTCATTTTGTATATTCAATATATGTAAAAGCTTTAAGTAAAAATACTGAAAAGAAAATCTGCCGGAATAAAAATTGCCGGTATGTTTCAGACAGTATTTTTACTCCTGAAATATCTTCTTTAAAACGTGACGGGGAAGTAGTTATTGCCGGTTTCGGACCGGCGGGAATGTTCTGCGGTCTTTTGCTTGCTGAATACGGGTACAGACCTGTTATTATTGAAAGAGGAAAACCTGTAGACGAGCGTATTAAAGACGTTGAAAAATATTGGAAGGGTGGTGAGCTTAATACAGAATCCAACGTACAATTTGGAGAAGGAGGCGCAGGAACCTTCTCGGACGGAAAACTTACCACACGAATAAACGATCCGCTTTGCAGATATGTTTTGAAAAAATTTGCAGAATTCGGCGCACCCGAAGAAATTCTTATAAAAGCAAAACCGCATATCGGAACGGATAATTTGCGTGAAATTGTCAAAAACATACGTTTAAAAATCTTATCTCTTGGCGGCAAAATTATTTTTAACGCTAAACTGGATGATTTTAGCGTGTATAACGGATCTGTAAACGGCATAACATATAACCGAATTAATAAAATAAAAGCGTCTGCACTGGTAATGGCAGTGGGACATTCTGCAAGAGATACATTTGAAATGCTTGTAAATAAGAATGTTTTTCTTGAGCCGAAGCCGTTTTCTGTAGGAGTGAGAATCGAACACAAACAAATGGATGTAAACTACAGCTTATATGGAAAATATGCGGACAATCCTAATCTTCCGGTTGGAGAATATCAGCTTTCGTATCGCCGCCCTGACGGAAGATGCGTTTATACATTTTGTATGTGTCCGGGAGGACATGTGGTTCCGTCTGCCAGCGAGGAAAAAACAGTTGTCACTAACGGAATGAGCGAGTTTGCCAGAAACGGTGAAAATGCCAATTCAGCGCTTGTGGTATCCGTTTCGGATAAAGATTATGGCAGCGGTATTCTGGACGGAGTGAATTTTGCACGTACAATTGAACAGAATGCTTTTAACTGCGTCGGCGGTCAGAAGTATGCTCCGGCAACTACCGTAAAAGGTTTTTTAGAGGATAGTCCGTTTCTGAAATCTGATATTAGACCGACTTACGACAGAGGAATATGTTCATGCGATTTAAATAAAATTTTTCCGGATTTCATAACTTCTATGATGGGTGAGGGGTTAAGGTGTTTTTCCAAAAAAATGAAATGCTTCGGTGATGGTAATGCACTGCTTACAGCACCGGAAACCAGAACTTCCTCTCCTGTCAGGTGCAAACGTACAGAAAATATGAATTCTGTTTCACTAGATAATCTTTATCCCTGCGGGGAAGGCGCAGGCTATGCGGGAGGAATTATGTCTGCGGCTGTTGACGGAATCAAAACTGCTTTGGCAATAATGAGAAAAATGGGGCCTGAAATGTAAATATAAAATTAAATAATTAAATAT